>Ga0183095_10100_pt1 | contig 223349 bp, 201 predicted proteins | sample BioMet4_FD_130346 | JGI IMG/M metagenome (GOLD analysis project Ga0183095, IMG submission 130346) | Microbial communities from bioreactor (seeded with sewage sludge) at LBNL, California, USA - Biofuel metagenome 4 (v2) (version 3) | ecosystem: Engineered > Bioreactor > Anaerobic > Unclassified ...
AGACTTTCCACGTTGTCCTAAGAGCTTCACATATTGACGTTACCATCAACACATGTCTTAGTAGGATTATCTCAAACAGAAGAGATAGCGTCTAAGCAATACGTTTTATAACTTCTTGTCGCACCATGACATAACTTCTTGTCGCACCTGCAGAACGTAGGATTCACGTTTCATCTGTGACTTGAGCAAGACATCCGAGCCGAGTCACATATACAAAGTGTAGTAACTGTTCGTCACCTTCAAATCTCTCTTGTAAAATCTCTCTTGTAAAATCTCTCTTGTAAATTCACTGAAAGTAGAAGCCCATATTGGAATTTATGAGGAAAAAATAACTTCTTTACTCACAGGCAAACTTTTTCATTATCTTTCCCTGTATACACATCTAGACCCTTGTTCGTTTACTGTATACCGTTCACCTTCAAAGGTATTGTTTTTACTGTCAAAGCCATAGAACACTTTAATTTCAGTATTTGGACCTGCAGTGTTACCCTGTAACGTGTTATTTTGAGAATTTGCAAGAACAACTGAATATGAGTATCCAAGTTTTGCAATAGTGTTATTCAAAACTTTATTATTATTCGAATTAATAAGACTAAGGCTGAAATAGTTCTGTAAAATCGAGTTATTATTTAGCTCATTATTAGAAGAATCAGTGAGGTTTACACCGTCCCATAACTTTGATATGGTGTTACTCATCAACTTATTGTTATCTGAATCTTCGAGATAAATTCCCGTTGCATTATTCTCTAATCCAGCAAATATTCCAACACATGATATTTTGTTACTTTTTAATTGATTATTACTAGAATTCCTTAGATAGATTCCAATTGAATTATTATTCACTTCATTATTTCCCAGAATACTCCTGTTTGAATCGTTAAGGTAAACTCCATAATTGTTATAACTTAGCTTATTTCCAGTTATATTGCCACCTGACCCGCTACAGCAGATACCGGCTTTACCCGGTGTTCCCTTTATGTTGAATCCGCTTATCGTCACGTTGTCCGCAGTTACATTGAATACATCTTCTTCTGGGTCTGCAGCCTGAACAATAGTATTATTCGTTTCTCCTGGATTTGATATTATAATCAAAGGTTTGTTTACAACCAGATTCTCCTTGTATAATCCCGGGTAAACGGTAACAGTGCCACGTGGACTGGTATTGTTTATCGCTTGCTGTATAGAATCTCCTGGATATACATTGGTTATTGAACTATTATCCTTACCAAGAAAAGTGTCAGAATATTTTTCTTTATTTACGGATAGAATATACAATGCTGAAATGACAAAGACTAAAAATAAGACAAGTATTATCCTTTTATTAATTTGTGAGAGAGGCATAGTTATCTCTTCTTATTAAAAAGGGAGGGTGATTAAGGTCTTACCTATGCTGTTACTACATTATCTTCAACAAAAACATTATTCTTTAAATGCTTTGTGTCGAAAGCTTCCAGTAGTCAGAAATTGGGTACTTTTACAGATTTATTAATATATCTAAAAAAAGTCATGAACCTCGATTAGATTCTTTATTCAGAAATTATAAATAAGACCGGTCATTGCATATCGTTTATGCTTCCGTAGCTTGGGGAAAAAACACTTCCCGCAAATAGACATGCATATTTTGAAGCATATTTTGAAGACAAGAATCCATATAAAACAAGGATTGAAACTTTTCGTTTCGGTAAAAAGAGATAATCGATAAGGATTTCTTCTCTTCAAAATCTCGCCTTATTGGCGAGCTTGTTCCCACTAGAGTAAGAATAGAAGTCCCACTTTGAATATCTATTTCAGCAACTCGAGTAAAAATTATAGTTACACAAATAAAATTAGATTTACAAAGATAAAACTTATATTACTATGGCTTATTGCTGATATAGGTGCTGTTAAAAATACAATAATAATAAAAACAAAAATATTATATATATGAAATAGAAAAACATCAAAGCAACACCCAGTTTATTAAGTTGAAAAACGAATTTATGTAACTTAATGTATTAAAAATGTGATCCCTATGCCCAGAAAATACACCAACAAGACAACCCATTTTATTCTCCACGATGACGGCACATTCGACGTCTATATGAATAAAAAGTTTAAAGAATGTGGACTATATGAGGAAACCCCGGATACTGTAAAATTGAATTACTTCAAACACTCTTCAATATTCCAAAAAGAGGTAGGATGTTTAATTTCTGAGAATTACAGAATCTGGATAGAGGACAGAATAATTAATGTTCCCGGTGGCATCCTAGACAATGGGGTGTTCATAGCTAACTGTGATGATGGAAGTACCATCTGAAAGATTGAAGTTTATGTCATTTAGAAAAAACAATCACAGATTGTTTGGATTCGAAGGAATCCATTTTCGGAATTTTTAATCCAATTTTATAAATTTATATTCAACTTTCAGAATTTTTTATTCAATTTTCGGAAAAACATTTTCTATGAGAAGTGATTTCCACTATTACCCTTTTTGCCCTGTATATTCAGTAGACTCTTTTTACGCTAGAAAACATTAAAGCAAAAAAGGGGATTTTTCTAATCCGCAAGCCTTGATCTGGAATTCGGTGTTAAACATCAATACTTATTTTCAACATCCCCTCGAATTCGAAAGCCAGGTTCATTAAAACAGGAACTGGAATAAATAGAAAGACTTATTTTATCTGCAGCGCTCGTTATTTAAGAGAGATCAACCAAAAAATAATTCCGGGTCTTACGCGATTAAGCTGGAGCTGGACCTCATTTATTACATGCGACCATTAAATGCGGTTTTGTTATGGAAATTTCTAGATTCTGTTTAAGTAAAATTCTCTTTGAGCAATAAGTATGACCGAGAAGATAAACTATCTTGATGGGCTGCGCGGTGTAGCTGCGATTAATGTGATGATAATGCATTTCTTTATCATATTAGTCCCGGCGATGATTTATAGTGATCGGATGCCTTCACATCTGGGAAATATTGAACAGATTTTCTCGAGTACACCCCTGGGATTAATTGGCGCCGGGAACTTTTCGGTCTGCATCTTCTTTGTTCTCAGTGGCTACGTATTAACCCAAAAATATTTTAAAAATAAGAACAAAAAAATAATTATACGTGGCGCAATGCGCCGATATATCCGGTTGTTTGTTCCGGTGCTGGCAGTAACAATATTATCGTTTTTAATGGCATCAACTGGAGTATTCCATTACTATATTGAAACCGTAATGGTTTCCGGAAATAACAATTACGACAACTACTGGACTTTTACTCCAGACATAGTCGATGCAGTTAAGCGGGCTGCGTGGGGATCGTTTTTTACAGGTGATGACACCTATAACCCGGTTTTATGGACAATGACAACCGAATTTTATGGGTCTATGCTTGTTTTCGCAATGGCCTTACTGTTTGGAGTGCAACGGAACCGCTGGACATTCTACCTTGCCGCATCCGTGCTTTTCTTTAATTCCTACTATTTTGCCTTTATTATAGGGATGGGACTTGCTGACACGTTCAGCAGTAAAACCTCAAGATTCAAAGCCAATAACAAAATAATAGATAACAAAATGATATTATCTGTTATACTGTTTTCAGGATTGTTTCTCGGGTCGTATCCTGTAGGCACCGTGACAAATGATTCATTATACGCTTTTCTCAATAACGGTATCTTTGAGATCCCAAAGTTAACGTATCATATTCTGGGTGCCGGCATGATAATGTATGTCCTATTGAACAGCCTATGGCTGCAAAAATTCTTTTCCTCTCCAATACCGGTGTTTCTCGGAAAAATATCCTATTCGCTGTACCTGATACATTTCCTGATAATAAGCAGTTTCACCTGCGCACTGTTCCTCGCACTGAACCCGATATTACCATACTGGATAGCTGCTTTTATTTCGTGTTTTTTGTCTGTACTATTAATAATACCCTTGAGTTATCTGTTTTACAAGTACGTCGACATGACGGGTGTAGAACTATCAAAGACCTTTTATGACCGGGTGGTCGATCCTTTTCTATCCAGCATCTCCAAGGACACAAAACAAAAACATATCTCACGCACGATTTTCGGAATATATAATAAACTATTTAAATAATTTTAAAGTTATATAAATAACGTTTTTATGCCTTCATAAAGAAAGCCATAATTGTCCCTGTCAGAAATACGGCAGAGAGCAGTATTTTTTTACAGAACGCATTGTATATCGGTGTAAATTCTCTATATTGCATGCTTTTTTGGCTAATTTAAACACGTCCTCTATGAGAGACCCAATAGGTCTAAGTCCTCCACAATTTTCAATCAAAGACTTAAACTTTGTAACCAGTTTCTTGTAAAACTTCTTTTCTTCCTTTGTATTTCTTTTTGAATCAAATATGGAGTTAATCCCCAACTCAAAACTGCTTCTCTGAATTCATATTCTGAATAGTTAATTGACTCAGTATCAAAATCCAGTGATAAACATAAATAAATCACTAGATTTTGTAATTGGTCACAATCCTTGAGATACAACTTTGGGGCTGAAGTCTTAAGATGTCGAATATTGATTGTGATGAAAACTGGATTCTTCTTGCGAATTCAGATTTTTCAATCAAGAAATGCAAAAATCAATAGATTTTGGAACAGAGTCGGTTAATCGAACTTCAGATTATGAGCTGATCTCAGAACTCAAATTGCTTCTCTAAAATCTGTATTCCAAATTATAAATCGAGTTTCTGATCATGAAAATCAGTTCTGAAAACTTACTGAATTGAGGGTAAAATTGGTTTGGGGATAGGGTCATCATGTAATTTGAGATCGTTTATCTTGGAATTATCTTGGAATAATCATAGGGTTAAAATTTTGTGGACTTAGAACGTGGCAACTTCTGACAAAAAAGGAGCTGTTTTACAAGTCAAATAATACATACGTCTTAATTTATAACTTTCTTAAAGCTTCTTATTTTTAAACAAACTTAATAAAAATATTTATATATCTCTTTTCATACTATTCGCCTGAAAATAGGGTGGGTTTGTAAACTAATATTTTTTAATAATTTATAATAAAAACTTAGAAAAAATATATATAAATACTATATTAATAAAATAATATACGTCGTGAAACATATTTTGGGAAGCATTTCAGGTCCTATGTAGTCTTCGGATTGTAGACTTCTAAAAAGATTGGTGTGCAAAGTTGGGGACTAAAAATTAGGAATTTTTGAGGATATTTGTTTGGGGCAATTATTACAGTGATTATATGAATACCCTGGTTCTTTCGACAAGAGGATAAATACAAAAACAGTAATAAACAGATAGTAAAAACAATTTAGCATTAGATGATTACGATTTTAAGCAAGAATATATCAAAAAATTTTATTACTGAGCTCATCCCAAAACCAATTTTATTTTTAAATCAATAAATTTTTAAAGTTGCATTTCATGATTTATTTTCCATGATTTGAAACTTTATTGATAATTCAGAATACAGGATTCAGATAAGTAATTTTGAGTTTTGGCATCAGCTCAATATAAAAGCACTACTTATAAAAGCAGGGAAAGGCAAGTAAATGTTAACTTTTCCAAATTTATCGAATAACAATATTTTTATGAACCCACAGCTTCCCATTATATCCCTTGCACTTTATAGTCATACAACTAATATAAAAACCAGTCTTTGAATACTTGTGAACCGGATATTTTAGTGATGAAGTAATTTTTGTTCCTTGTTTATAGGTTCCATCTCCAAAGTCCCATCTGATATATGTCTCAGTACCTTTTGATAAATCCTTAAATTGTACTATTCTTGGATCAGTACGTGAAGCGGCTACTGCCGTATAATCAATACGATTATTTCCACCGGTTAGACGTTGTGTTGCTGGAGGAGTTCCTGCACCTAGAGGAGTTTTGGTTACAATACACTTTGCACCGACTCCTTGAGACAATAAAGCCAGTATCATTAATACAGTGAAAACAGATACTGTTATTTTCCATATAGACTTTCTATTATTTTTCATATTTTCCTCCTGGTTTTTTTTAGATTTATTCGGGAGTGCCCGTAGTAAAAAATTACAGGAGAAATTATCTTATAAGCATACTTATTTTCAAGAAATTAAATAAAAAACGCAATGGGAATTTAAAGCTTGATAAAACTTTATCTTATTATCTAAAAGATTATAACACTATAAATTCATTCAACACTATTTTCAATTCTTACAAACTTAAAAAAAAAGAATATAACACTATAAATTCATTCAACACTATTCTCACTTCTTACAAACTTAAAAATAAGGACTATGAGAAGGTCATATACTACTGGATCTTAAGACAGTTCTTTATTTCCAGTAAGAACCGACGAAATCTCCACAATTTACCAGAAATCATCTATTTCAGGTTGTGGTTGTGACCAACTACACAGTACCGATAGCCAAAATTCTCAATATACCTCCTAGTCGCCTCATCAGTCCTCTAACCTGTATTATATACACATCTCCCGGTATACTCAAATGGGGTTTTAAAAGAGGATTGATAAACCTAGGGGAATTTTGTTATATCCTGAAATAATTTCGTAGATTCAACTATATGAAAATTCAAGAGACGATACAACAGCATGTCGGATATAATCTAAATGTTGGGTAATTCTAACCCATTTTAGTAGAGAAGAACGATCATGTAAAATAAAAAAATTAGAAGTTGAAGTAAAATAGTGGGTTACCTGGATACATAATATAACTACAATAAAAAAATTAAAAAGCGAACTAATTCTGGGATAAAACATATAATAAGAGAAAAATATTTACAAAACATCCACAAACTTTCTAACATGAATTTCGGATTTTTGATTTTCCCAGGGCTGGAAGAACTGGACCTTGTTGGCCCCTGGGAAATAATATCGCTCTGGAGCAAATTTGCCCAGGGACCTGAGAAATGCTTCATGGTTGCCGAAAATCCTGCTCCCGTGATCTGTAGCAAAGGAATGTCCATAAATCCTCACGTAACCTTTGCAGATTGTCCTCCGCTGGATTTTCTCCTTGTGCCGGGCGGCGAAGGAACACAGAGAGAAGTTAATAACCCATCCCTAATTCAATTCGTTGCCGAGCAAGCCAAACATTGCAAAGCTGTGCTGTCGGTCTGTACTGGCACATTCATCCTTCACCGTGCCGGCCTGCTCTCAAACAGGCGAGCTACTACCCACTGGGCTTCACTCCAGAAACTGCGAGACCTGGGTGACGTGGAGGTAGTGGAGGATCGAATTGTTAGAGACGGAAACATCTGGACCTCGGCAGGCATTTCTGCTGGCATTGATCTTGCGCTTGCATTTATAGAATATATGACAGATGAAAAAACGGCAGGAAAAATTCAGCTCGGTGCCGAGTACTACCCGTCAGGCAGATCTTATGGCATGATGCATAAAACTCCGCAGGCTCCTGAGTATTTAAGGAAAAGGGACTAAAAAAGGGATAAGGAAAAGGACTGACTATGAGTGAAATTATTCGCTATATTCAAAAACATGAATTGAGAGAACTGCTAGACCTCTATAAGTACCTGAACAAGGATGATCCAGATCTTGTAGAGGATGCTGAGCTCAAAAAGCTATGGCAAGAAATATTGGAAGACCCGAGTCAGCACTACCTTGTGGTCGAAGTAGATGGAAAACTGGTATCCACCTGCGTAATGATTATTATCAAGAACCTGACAAGGAGCGCAAGTCCTTATGCCATTATCGAGAGTGTTGTGACACATCCAGATTATAGAAAAAGGGGAATTGGAACAAGACTTTTAAAAAAGGCACAGAAAATAGCCAGAGAAAAAGGCTGTTATAAAATTATGCTCCTTACAGGAAGAAAAGAAGCTATACCGTTTTACGAAAATGCTGGATTTGAGTGTAAATCTAAGACAAGGTTTATTATCAGGTTTGACGGACGCTGATAAAACAGGTGTTTAATAAAGACTCGTGAACTATTCTTGATGCTTTCAATTATCAGTTTTAAAACCGGTAGTAGTCAATCGGCAGCATTTATCATATATGTGATAATTTTTTATATGTGCAACTGTATTAAAGTGAGGATGAAAGAGGCTCTTTTGATTCTGGTACTTCTAGACTTATGTACTTCTAGACTTATGTACTTCTAGACTTATGTACTTCTGAACTCAGGTTCATGTCTGTATATGGGAAGAGTTAGTCGAGCCAGGCTTTGGTCCGGGCCGTGATCCCAGCAAAATAGTATTGTTGCCGTTCTTTCAAGGACTTCCAAGGAGAACGGCAATTTTTATCATAGTGTTTGTCGCTCCTTCAAAATCCTTCAACCTTACTTCCACATAACCTCAAGAGGCTTCCTGCGGGGGATTCCATAAACCTTATACTCTGGATTGCCAAACATCATTGCGTAGGCACATTTCTTTCCTTCGGGAAAGTCCAGTTCCTTCTGAAGAGGTTCATAGGACATGGCAGCAGCCGCAACGAATCCCGCCCAGCATGTCCCAATCCCAAATGCTGGTGCAGCGATATCGAAATGGGTGAGGGCTATGATAGCATCAGTAGGCGCAATAGGGTTGTCCTCTGGGATGTGGGCGAAAAGCAGGTGTGGAGCGCCACGACAGATGACATCGATTCCCTGTTCCCATGCAGAAATAAGCATCGGCACAAACCCGCTCATAGGGTGGTCAGTGTTCAGCAGGCTTTTCATCCATTCGATAGTGAGCCCGGCAATCTTCTTTACTTCTTCAGGATCATGGATTATCAGCCACTGCACCGGCTGACCGTTACCTCCAGATGCTGCATAACGGGCAATATCGAGGACTTCAAGGATTTTCTCCTTTGGCACGGGTTCCCTGGTAAAATTCCGGATAGACCTTCGCTTTTTGAGATAGAAAGCTATATCCTCCTGAGAGATATTGCCAGCACCGGCAGGCAGGGGAACTTTTTCATCAGGTAGGAAATTCAGGGTGAGTGCCTGAGATGGGCAAAATGCCTCGCAGTGACCGCAATAGAGACAGTGGGAAACGTATTCTTCCTGCACCTGAGGAAGATTTGACTTATCATCCAGAATAATAATACCTGAGGAGCACATCTTTACACAAAGGCCGCATCCTGTGCAGCGATCCTGATCAACGATAAGGTGAGACATCATATCACATCCTTTGGACAGATATATTGATCATCAGCATTTATTACTTTTCGTTATTTCTCTATCTGTGAAACCTGAATTATTCGATTACTGCGTGAGTAAAATAATAAATACTGCATACTTCTCTGTTTGCAGTATAACATCAAGTTTTACAGCAGATTTTCATCTGCCCATCTATCAAAAACCTTCAATTGCTCTTCCGTATGGAAGTAATGTTCTCCATGTTCCAGGACTTTAACTGTTGATTGATACCTCTCTGCAAATGCTGATATCTCGTCCGATTCAGAGAGATTATCGTCAGAACCATACAAAATGGCAGTAGGTACTTTCCATTCAAAACAAATTGGGTTTTCTTTCACGTAGCAATAATAGTTCCATTCCAGTGTCTGTCCAATCGGCAATCGGATTTCATGCTCTGCTTCTAGTCTTTCTTCACTTACCTGGAAGCCTTCCATCATGTTGCTTATGATGCGTTCCATATTGACGATGGGCGAGAGAAATAAGCTCTGATTTATGTTAAGGTCGTGGTAGGCAAGCAGACTGAAATAAGCTCCCATGCTGCACGCAAACAAAGAAATTTCAGATGCAAGTGACTTTGCATATTCATAAACAGCAGCCAGATCACTTACGCAATTTTCGGGAATACAGGCATATTCCTCATCTACACGCTCACCATGCATAGGCAGGTCAAAGCTTAACACCTGGTAACCTTTTTCAACGGCTTTTTGCGCCATCATGGAAATTACGGTATCCTCTTTATTGGAAAGGTTGCCATGAACCTCAATCAATAGCTTTTCACTCTGCTTTCCCCACAGGATGGCAGGAATATGAATTTTATTATTTGAGATATAAAAATGCCTTTTTTCCATTCTCTCACCTATCTCTGAGCAAAAAATAAATTTAATTCGCATTCATTCGACTAAGTTCCAAAATTTGGTGATAAAAGTCAGTGTAATATCACTACATAAATTTATAGTTTTATAATATGAGCTATTATATCAAATCCCATTAAGAGTAGATTTATTACCCACAGCAATTATCTACTTTTCTTTATAGCTTTAGTTGTGAAAGGCGGACGATTTTTCACATAAGTTTATGTAATTAAGCTGTTTTTAACATCCTATCGCTTTCAGACGAATAGGAAAAAGCTAATAGCTAACCTTACTCACTTTGACCATGGAAACCTTTTTTGCATATATTATTACTCAATCGCTCTTTCACTCACCTTTTCTGGGAAACCAATATATTCAAGCGTCCGATTCCGTATCCAGATCATGTTCGGCTCGCGGGAAAAACCAGTATTTTGTATTGATTCATTTTGTATCGATTCGGCAAAAGTAAGCGAAATACAATCCTTCCGCCGGCCCCGATCCTCCAAGGATCAATGGGACTGCCTCACTAGTACTGGCAAAAAGACCATGCGATCTACCCGGAGATTTCCGTATGTCATCTGGAATTTGACTCTTTTTAAATTTGAAGGAACAGTTCCGGCAGTCATTTTCATATAATTGCGTGTAAACGAAAATGCCACATTTTTCTTATCATTGGCAAACCGTAACAGGCTGTCTGTTCAGGAATATGCTTCAGGAATGACTTTAAAAAAAACAGAGGAAACTGATCAACAACTGTGATACGGTTGTCCCACATTGTCATTTCATTCGCATCTTCCAATGGACATTCGCATTTTAAGTCCTTGGAATGGCCAGCAAGGAAATCGCTCATCGCTTTGCCTTTTTCTTGGGCGTTGAGCTGGTTCCACCACACTTCGAAATCCTCCCACTATGTGCTTTGCGGTTTAGTCGGTGTTTTTAAAGCTCCGACCATCCTATCTTTTACATCTTTTGGAACTCTCAACCACACGTTCTTAGACGCCATTAAAGCTTCAGTTTGCAGTGCATCTCGTTTCTCCGGTTCATCATCACTCCACCCTACTCCGTAGGCTCTGGAATTTCCATCAACAATACTACTTGATTTTGATTCAGCATCAAATACAATTTTGGAGCCTGGTAGACGGTCTGCTAGCAGTGAAAAAAACTGACGTACTTGCGTTTCATTAAAGTAACGCAAGAGTCCACAAGCAATCATAAACACGCCACTTTAAGTTTCTATATCCTGACACCAGCTAGGGTCGAGAAAAGACTTTGCGATGCAAGTAGCCCTATCTGTCTCTGGGAGTATCTGCTTTCTGATTTCGATGACATCAGGGAGGTCGAGATCGTACCAACGAATTGTACCGTTATCAATACGGTAAAATCCAGTATCAAGTCCAGCACCAAGATTAACTACCGATGCATGAGGTTGTTCTTTGATGTATGCCTTTACCACATTATCGAATTGAATTGCTCGTGCCACAAAACTAAAATCTAAATGGTTAATATCTGCCTTATTAATTGAAATTAAATCGGAATCCATTCGTTCAACGAGTTCAATCGCTTTGGCATCATAGAACATTGAGCCGTGTTCTTTACTCACCTTCGCTCGAGCATACAATGGCGCTACGGAAGTTCGCGTACGCCGTTGAAGTTAACTTTTATTTTGTTCTGTTGCAAAATTATCGTCCCTCATTTCAAGTCTAACCACTTATGCTCCTGGAACCTGCAAAGCTCACTCATTCAATTACAGCATGGACAAAAGAATATAGGCTGCATACCTCCCTGTCTTTGTTTATTCCATGGAAGTACATTTTTTTGTACTCTTCAGCAGTCACGTTCTGGACTTCGGAAAATCCTCTCTTCGTGAGAAAAGTTTCGATCGTTCCTTCCTTAATACCGAACTTCAGTGGTTCTCCAACTTGTGCCAGGTGGTTATGGATATTCCTCCCTACCTCTAACTCACAGCTTCCATCGATTACGGATTCAGGCAAATAATCGAAGAGGATGGAACTTCCTGTTCCCGCGTTCATCCGTATAAAAGCCAGTATCTCATCCACAACTTTTGGAGGAAGGTAATATAAGAGCCCCTCCATGAGAAAGAGGGTCTTCTTAGATTTATTGTACCTTGCATCCTGCAGTTTCTGGCCAGGATTTTCGGTTGCCAGATCAATTGGGACGTATGCGACGTGATCCGGGAGAGAGCTGAAGATCTTCCTGATTGTTTCTATCTTCAAATTTTGAGTATCTGGGTGATCTACCTCGAACACCTTTATTGCTTTCAGTCCTTCGATCCGATAGGCGCGGGTATCATATCCTGCACCAAGGATGATCAGTTGCTCAAGCCCTTCATCTGCTGACTTCCCTACAAAATCATCGAAATATCTGACTCTGGCTATTCCGGAATTAACCATACCGGGAAGGAATCTTTCGTACCGCTCTGCATCAGCCTTTACTTTCTCAGGATTATTGCGAACAAATTCCAGAATTTTCGGATTGATGAAATAGATAGCATACGGGTCGTAACAGATGCGTTCGCTTTCTGGCTTGATTGATTCGCCCAGTCGGTAAAGTGCAACTCCTTCAGCCGTTTTGCTGCTGGGCCTTTTCCTATTCATAATATTCAAAATTTTGTTTTCTTTCTCGTCCAAGGTTTCCATAAATATTTACTCCATTGAATAAAAGTTTCACCATAATTTATTTTTCCATCACTTGATTATTATTAGTAATGTGACGTCTCGTTTATAAATTCTAGTCTATTGTTATTTTTATTGGACCACCGCATGGGCAAAGGATAAGAGGCTGCACACTTCTCTGTCTTTGTTTATTCCGTGGAAGTACATTTTTTTGTATTCTTCAGCAGTCACATTTTGAACCCTGGAAAATCCTCTCTCCGCAAGGAAAGTCTCGATCGTTCCCTCCTTGATGCCGAATTTAAGAGGCTCACCTTGCTGTATCATAAATTTCTTGATGTTCATTCCCAATTCCAGTTCACATGTACCGTCAACTATGGATTCAGGGTAGTAGTCAAAGATGATCTTACTGTCTTTTCCTGAATTCTTTACGATGAAGAATAAAATATCATCAACAGATTCAGGTGGAAGATACATAACAAGTCCTTCCATAATGAAAAGAGTCTTCTTCGACTTATCAAATCCGCTGTTAAGCAGTCTTTGCCCTAAGGTTTCAGTTTTGAAATCGATGGATACAAAGAAAACATGATCCGGGAGAGAAACGAAGATCTTTTTGAGCCTTTCCAATTTTGTGCTCTGGGTATCCGGATGGTCCACTTCGAATATCTTTAGCTTCCTCAGCCCTTCAATCCGGTAGGCGCGGGTATCATAACCTGCACCCAGGATAACCAGCTGTTCGAGTCCATCGTTAGCAGAAGCTTTTACGACATCGTCAAAATATATGGAAAAAAAGAAGAATTCAACTTTTTTGAACTTATTCTAAATTTAGACTATCACTGTGTCCTGTTAAGATCATTTGGAAAAACAACTATTGCCTCAAAATCTGAATTTCTCGAGTTTTGCTTTGAAATTAAAGGGAAGTGGAGACTTTTTAAGGTATATTGTAAACGGCACGAGGTCCTTTTCGCTACGCTACACTACGCATTCTTGATTTGATGGATACTGTTTGCTTATAACTCATTAAGAGCCTATCCGAAAAGTTAGTAATACATGTTGAAAAATCACAATAGAGCTGTGATATCCAGCTATCCATTCTGGTTTTACATATTGCTGATTGTAAGTTACAGCAGGTAACTACTTTTCAGATAGGCCCTAAATAATGAGTCTATTCATGACTCAAATTCCCTGATTTTCTCCAAATTCCCCTATTTTCTCCAAATTCCCTTATTTTCTCCGTATTTCTTGATTTCCTATAAATTTTTTAGTTTTCTCAAGTTTTTTGAAAATCTGCCTGAAGTCACCTGAATGAGAAAACTTGAAATTTTCCCTCATAGAAAATTCACCCGCTTAACCAGTTGGTCTGACGCGAATCGCAAGCCAGACTACTATTGCCCCTAACCCAATAATGAGGGCAATAAAACGTATAAGCCCTCCCAGGAAAGGAATTTCGTATATAATTGCAAACAGGATTGCCCCAACAAGATAGTACATCAGTTTTCCCGCTTCCTTTTTTAAGATTTTATTATATATTATCTCGCCTGCCAGCAGTTTCACAGGCACTGTCGCGATAAGAAGCGCAAGTATAAGAAGCAGGATAATCAGTATCGAAAGGCTCCATCCAAAGAAAGTAATAAGCAGGATTATCGAAAGCACTGGAAGGAAAATTAGAGTTAGAAAACCCAGTAATCCTGCCTTAAGAGGTGAATCTTTTACGAGTTCCGCAAGTCCACCTATGAAACCCGGGAAAAGGTAGATAAGGACCAGACCCAGAGCCAGGGACGCGAGCAGTCTCAGGATGAAGAAGAAAATGCTAAACCCTTCGAAAACACTTTCATGCTTTTCTTCCTTTGCATTTACCTGCGTAATATTTAGGTTTCCGCCAACCTTATCGTTCAGATTGGGTGGATAATTATCAGCTTGAAGTGAAAGATTTCCTTTAAGCTCGAAGTTATCTCCGGTTTTGAGGGTGCCTGTTGAGACGTCCCCATTTCCATTAACTATCCCGTCAAGCGTTACTTCCCCTCCGCCAAGCAGGATATCCCCTTCGACTACGCTGTCCCGAGAAAGAATGGTCTGACCGCCTAGTGCTGCCACATCTCCACCTACATTTCCATTTACTCTTATGGAGCCTCCGAGTGCGATAATGTTTCCTGAAATGTTTCCATTAACGATTATATCCCCGCCTGCACCCAGGAAATTACCTCCTGTGTTCCCATTTACTTCAATTTGGGACCCAGCAAGCACCAGGTCGCCCTGAATGTCCTGGTCGATTTGAAGGTCCTCACCAGCCCCAAAAGCATTTCCTGAGCTCGTATATTTAAGAAAATTCTCATCGGCAGCTACTGCTGAATAAGGCAGTGCAGTAAAAAGTATTATAAGTAAAATAAGACCTGATATCAGCTTCTTTTTCATAAACCATCCCTCTTTGCACTATTGCTCAATTTTGCACTTAATTTACACTACCAGTTGATTTTGCACTTAATTTACACTACCAGTTGATTTTGCACTTAATTTATACTACCAGTTGATTTTGCACTTAATTGTCCTCTTTAATTGGACAACATTTCCAAAAGAATATCTGAGACAAATATTAAAAAGTTTAACTATAAATAATAAAAAGTAAAGGAAAGCTTCAGTGAAAATAATAACAGTATAAATCATACATTTCAGTAATACGCCTTCCTCCGGGAACTTAGATGGAAGGCTGCCTGATTGAAATAAGGCATTATTCTGGACTCGGACTCGGGTTCGAGAATTTTACCAGGAATTACTATGGATTCTGGAGGTATCATACCTCATCCTACCTGATTTTTCCTCTGCTGGATAACCCATAGCAATAATCGAAAACGGAGCTACATGCGCCGGAATATTTAACAAATTCCTGAGTTCCTGAATCATCGTTTCAACAGGATAAACCCCAATCCATACGGCACCAAGCCCTAAATCGTGGGCGGCAAGCAACATATTTTGACTTGCAGCCGAACAGTCCTGAATCCAGAAATCATTAAATTTTGGAGCGTGCTGATCCACGCAGACAAGCACTGCAGCTGGAGTACCCTTAAGCATTTTTGCATATGGATGTACCTCTGAGATTTTCTCAAGCAGGTCATGTTGATCGATTATAATGAAATGCCAGGGCTGTTCATCTCCTGCAGACGGTGCATTCATTCCGGCTTTTAAAACATTCTCAATCACATCCCGTTTTACCGGGTCTGGCAAATACTTTCGGATACTTCTTCGGGTTAAAATTGCGTCCATTGTTTCCATAAAATTCCCCCAATCGATAATGTTTTTTTATAGCGGATAAACCTTATTGTTACAGAGCTTTATTTTCACATAAATTGCATACATTTATAAAATTCTAATTATATATTAAAGAGCGCCTCAAGAACATTGCATTAGAAAGAGTTTCTCTTAACCAGCTTAATTGTCGCATAAAGATAAAATAAAACATGAAAATTCAACAAAAATTATACTTTATTCGGTTTAGATATTGGGTTTAGATAATGGATACTGGATATTATATTAGGGAATAGAGGAAGCAACTTCCAGGTCATGAGTCGCTAAGAGAATAGGTTATTGACAAAATCGATGAAGTGTGAAAGGTTACTAAGGTTTACTTCCTAACTTTGATGGAGTGAAGACCCAAGAAGCCCGAAAAAAAATGATAAACTAAATCGAAGTAGAGGCCATTAGATGGAAGCAGCTTATTTGTTTGATATTTTCTTAGATGCTTTAACAGACAGCGCAAAAATGATTCCGTTACTTTTTATTATTTTTGTTGGAACTGAGTTAGTTGAATATAAATATGCAAACAATATCAGGGAAACGGTACAAAAGGCTGGAGTACTTGGACCTGCTATAGGAGCGGTGACAGGCAGTTTTCCTCAGTGTGGCATATCCGTTGTTGCCTCGGCTCTATACACGCAAAGGTTAATCACTATTGGTACTTTGCTTGCTGTTTATTTGTCCACTTCAGACGAGGCAATTCCGGTAATTCTATCTCAACCGGAAAATGCTAAAATTATTGTGCCTTTGATAATAACAAAAATTATTATCGCTCTAATTGGTGGATATGCTGTTGACTTCGTTTTGAGAAAATCGAACAAAGAGACTTTAGCCCATATCAAGGCATATACAGAAGGTTCCGACAATGAATATCATAACCATGAAACAATCCTTAACGAAAAAGCTTGTTGCGGTCACAGCGCAAGTCCTTCATCAACAGAATTTAATCCAAAAGAGATTATCTTTCACCCCATAATCCATACAATCAAGATTTTTATATTTATTTTTGGTGTTTCGTTTGCAATAAGTTTTGCTATTGCTCAAATGGGTGAAGAAACTTTTGAAAAAATGTTTTTAATGCATAGTGTTTTCCAACCGTTTTTAGTGGCGTTATTTGGACTCATTCCAAATTGTGCTGCTTCTGTCGCAATAACGATGTTGTATCTCAAAGGTGTTATCACTTATGGCTCAGTGATTGCCGGGCTCTGCGCCAGTGGTGGTGTAGGATTATTAGTCCTGCTTAAAGAGGAAAAAGACAAAAAAAATGTGTTGGTTATATTGCTTCTACTGTTTGGTATAAGTGTCTCAGCGGGATATATTATTCAGTACCTTATTTATTGAGCTTATCAAAAATAATTTTATAGAAAAGTATTTTGAGTTTTGAGATTAGCTCAATAATGTTATAGCTGGACTTTATAACTGATTAAGGAGATATTGCTGGCTATGGAAAAAGAGAAAAAAGAAGGATGGGCTCATCCAGAAGCTGCTGAAAAATATTCCCAGACAGCTGATATAATCATACCTGAAAGGAAAGAAATATTGTCAATTATTTCAAAGGTGGCAATCGAACTAGGGCCAATGAATCCCAAGATAATTGATCTGGGCTGTGGTCTGGGCGATGTGACAGCTGAGATCTTGAAGTTAAAGCCTCAAGCAGATGTTCTCATGATTGACTTCTCTGATGAGATGATAAGGCGAAGCAGCGAAAGGTTCAGAGATAACAAAAACATAACTGTAGTCAAACGTGATCTGAATCAAGGAATCCTGGATATAACTGGAAATAGAGGATTTGATGCTGTTGTATCCTGTTTTTCTATTCATCATGTAGAGTTTGAAAACAGAATCAAACTATATTCCGATATTCGCGAACTTCTAAAAGAGCAGGGCTTATTTATAAACGGAGATCTTTTCAGGGAAGACTCTCCAGCTATTGATCAATGGGAGTTTAATAACAAAATCTCCTCTCTAATGATACAGCTTAAGGAGAAGCTCGGACAGGAATGGACCTTTGAGGAACTAAAGCTTAATCGACTGGAAAACTCCCAGAAAATGGGAGATAAACCTGGAATACTTTGGGAAACGTTTCACGACATGAAAGCAGCAGGATTTAGATATGTTGATTGCTTATGGAAATCCCGCAACCTCGCCGTAATGGCTGCAACCAAATCATGAAAGGAATCTCATTGTGTTTTCTATTGGTCCAAGCTGTAGTACAAACCTTACATAAGAAATGTATATAGCTTCTGACCACCTTTTAAGTGGACACCTGCTTTGCTAGTTCCATATTATGATAAGCTCCACATTAGGATAACAAGAGTAATTTTTTTAACCTTATTGGAGAGCTTTGAGGATTTCATCCGTTTTTCTTACCCTGCCGATTCTTTTGAATATGAAATTCACAGCTGCATTGTGTTGTTCCTCAGACCGGGAGGCCATAGCGTCTTCAGCAAAAATTTGTTGAAATCCATACTCGTAGGCAAAACGCGCTGTACTCTCAACGCCATAGTCAGTTGAAATTCCACAAAGTACAATCGTGTTCATTCCACGCCGCCGTAGCTGGAGTTCCAGATCAGTCCCGTAAAATGCTCCCCACTGCCTTTTGGCTATAACAATATCTTTTGAGGTAGGGGACATTTCAGGCACAAGTTCAGACCAGTCAGGAGACAGGGCTGAAGAACTCGAGAATGACTCGTCGCTTAAGACCTTGATCATCGTTTCTTTTGTTATTAGAACATGCACAAGGAATACGGGCATATTGTTTTTCCGAAATATATTTACGAGCTTTGAGGCATTTTTTATAACTTCCTGTGCAAGATAAGGCTTTGTTGGCTGTGCGACTATTCCCTTCTGTAAGTCTATGACCACAAGAGCTGTTTTGGCTTTATCAACAGTTAACTCCTGCATACCATCACCATATCAACACTGGCATAAAGTTATTTATTCGCTCCGTTAGCGAATTACACATCGTTTTAGTATCGAAAGGCACGCTTATAATGACTAATTAATGAACCCGTCCCGAAACCAATTTTTACTCTCAAAGTAGTAAAATTTCAAAATTAGTAAAATTTCAATTAGCAAAATTTCAAAATTAGATTCATAATCAGAAATCGATTGATTATTCGGGATCCGGGAGTCAGAGAAGTCATTTTGAGTTCTGGTATCAGCTCATTGAAAAAAAGAAAACTATATGAAAAAACTTATATAAATCGTTCAAATCTTTCCTTTTTCGCTTTACAGATAGGGCAGACGCCAGGCGGTTCGTCCATGGCACAGAGATATCCGCAAACTTTACATCTCCACACTGGTTTTGAAAGTTTCCCTGTAAATTCCATAGTTTCCATCATCTCGGCTCTTTTCTTTTCTTCGGCTGTTTCAGCGTCCCTCTGCTCTTTCGGAGGGCGCCTTTCAGGAATCGATTCTACGCTTCTTTCTCCCCGGATAACCTCGTCCGAAACGTAAAGTGCACAGTAACAGGCTCCGTAATCATTCAGGTCAGGGTCTCTATAGTAGCAGGGACAGACAATATCCAGGTCCTCTTCCAGGTTATTGGCAGAAAGCCGACATGGACAGGACCAGTAGCCGTACCGTCTCTCGTTTGCAAGCAGCCCCCATACAAGATCTTTTGTGAACTCAACGTCAGGGTTGAGGTGATACCCCGACTTTTCTACCTGGTCATTCAAACGCCTGTAGACTTTGTCCACCAGTTCTTTGGTTATGCCTTCTTCAGTGGTTTCCTCTTCTTTCAGCCCGATTCCCCCTTAAACAAAAATCTTTTGAGAAAAAGTTTTATCAAAAAACTTGTTCAAAAAAAGTTTTATCAAAAAACTTGTTCAAAAAAAGTTTTATCAAAAAACTTGTTCAAAAAAAGTTTTATCAAAAAACTTGTTCAAAAAAGTTTTATCAAAAATTTTGTTTTAGTCTGATTTATCCTTGAAATCCAAGGGCTTCACGGATTTCTTTTTCTTTAAAACCCACGATTGCTTTTTCCCCATTTATAACAGTTGTCGGGAAAGAGGTTGAAGGGTTGAAGTGTCTTACTTCCTCAACAGCCTTGTTTTCTTCTTCTCCTTCAAGTCTATCCACGTATATAAAATCGAAGTCCACACCAAGATCGGTAAGCAGTTTCTTTGTCCTTTTACACCATACACAGGTGCTAAGCCCATACATTACAACCTTACCTCTGTCAATTCCAGAAATGTGATCTCCTTTCTCTTTATCCAGATTAGATACATCCATTAGGTTAAACCCCCGGCCACGGTAAAGTTATGGCAGTAAGCCTATGAGTACTTTACCTTGAAGCGCGCTTTATCTGAGCCTGCCGGCAGATTGAAGATCTGGCAGGCTGCAAGTATTATAAATTGCTTATAAGAAAATATAAACTAAAGTATATAAGTTTAGACATAGCAATAGAGAAGATCAACAAATAATCAGATAAAAAATTTGAAGAATTTCATGTTTTTTTCCAGCATCCAACACAGTTCCAGCCAAAAGATTCAAAATATCATAGAGTTAAAGGTATGGAATAGGCAGTGTCTCGAATTTGCTGTAAATTTGAAGTCAAGTTCTTGCGTACCATGAAGAAAATTGATCTCACAATACGGAATTTTCTACCCAGTAACTTCCTGGAGATTTGTGATTTTACAGAAAACAAACATGATATTCTTTGAATAACATGCACAACCAATGAAAGTGTTTGCAGATGGCAGTATTTTCATGCTAAAAAGCCCAAAACACATACTATTTTTTAATTTTTTAAATTAGTACCTTTCACCAGGTTGTTTAATCCCAAAATTATTCACTTTTTTAATTTTTTATTTTAATTACATATCGTATACAGTTGGCCCACTATTTTACTCCAACTTTGAACTTGTTACGTATCTGCCGAAAATAGGATACACATTATATTCAGGGAATTCAAAAATTCAGCCGTGAAGTGGTCAGCGCTGGATTTTACTTTCAAATCACGGGTCAATTTTCTTGAATGCAACCGTTGAGCTGCAACCGTTGCGCCGGTTGATCAAGCCGACAATGACGTTTTCGCTCAAGCCTTTTTTGAAAAAGCTTGTGGGGAAAACTATTAAAAATCAGGGAATCAACTAAGACAGAAGGGTAATGAAAATGTTGTATCGAAAAGTGCCACAGAATGGAGATGAACTTTCAATACTGGGATTCGGATGCATGCGCCTCCCTGTGAAAGAAGATGGGACAATAGATGAGGAAAGGGCTACCCGGCAAGTTAGATACGCAGTCGATCACGGAATAAACTATGTCGACACGGCCTGGCCTTATCACATGGGAGAAAGCGAGCCTTTTCTTGGCCGGGCTCTTGCAGATGGATACCGAGAAAAGGTCAGGCTTGCTACAAAACTTCCATCCTGGCTTGTGGAAAGTCGGGAAGATATGGATAGATTACTGAATACCCAGTTAAAGAGACTCAATACGGACCATATAGATTATTATCTGCTCCATGGCCTGGCAGGAGAAGTATGGAATAAACTTGAGCTTCTTGGTGTGATTGATTTTCTTAATAAGGCAAAGGACGACATACGAATTACCAACGCAGGTTTTTCTTTTCATGGACCAATTGGGGACTTTAAGCGGATTGTTGACGCTTATCCCTGGACTTTCTGCCAGATCCAGTACAACTTTATGGATGAAAGGAACCAGGCAGGGACTGAAGGGCTTAAATATGCAGCCTCGAAAGGATTGGGTGTAATTGTTATGGAACCTCTTCTCGGAGGCAATCTGGCTAGCCCGGTACCTGCTGAAGTGAAAGATATCTGGGATGAAGCCAAAATGAAACGTACACCTGCAGAGTGGGCTCTTCGCTGGGTGTGGAACCATCCAGAAGTTACGGTTGTACTCTCAGGCATGAATGAGGAATCCCATATAGAAGAAAACCTGAAGATCGCATCTGAGGCCTATCCGAACTCTCTGACTGACGCCGAAATGCAGCTTGTTAACAGAGTTGAGCAAAAGTACCGTCAGCTCATGAAAATTGGCTGTACTGGCTGTCGGTACTGCATGCCCTGCCCTTCAGGAGTAAATATCCCTGAATGTTTTGAAATTTACAATAACCTTCATATGTTCGGTAATGTAGAGGGTGCCAGGTTTAAATATGCAGTCAGGATGAGTGGCGTATTTACAAACACTGAGCCAGGAGGATTTGCTTCCCAGTGCATTGAGTGTGGTCAATGTATGGAAAAATGTCCCCAAAGTCTAAAAATACCTGATCTGCTCAAAGCTGTAGCAGAGGAACTGGAAGGAACTGACCTGGAGCAAAGAATGGCTATGGCTAAAAAACTCTTTAAGAAATAGTAATTAAAAAATAATTTACAAACTGGTTAATACACTATTAACTCGATCAATAAGGTCCGATTAAAGGCAGAGAGAAAAACGGTAAAGGGAAAGTAAAGGGGAAAGTGGATACTTTACAGAAGAGTTCCAGAGAACGGAGATGAACTTTTAATACTGGATTTCGGATGCATGCGTTTTTCCTGTTAAAGATGAAAATATTGGTAGGGAGAAGGAAAAGAACCAGATTCTTTATGCAATTAACCACGGAGTCAATTGTATAGGAGTCAATTGTATAAGTTAATTATACAGATACGGCCTTCTCCATAATCTTTTAATAAGTATATTAAGTATATCCGGTACCATTGCAAGGAGAGTTTGGTTTCAAACGATAATCGTGTATACTCTGGTTTACAAATAGAGGATCTGCATAGATGTCTGTATTTGATGTGCAGTTTTGGTAGTTACCTGCAGAGTTATTGTACAAACAGTTATTTTCCAGCACAAAAGTGTGTGTTTCAGGAAGATAATTGATTACTGCATATCCCGTTCCCTCAGGGTCTTTTTTGCGCTTCTGGGTATTTACGATTATGTTGTTACGAACAATTGTTTTGTGTCCTGTACCTGTGGGTGAAAGACTGGTACGAACTTCATAGGTCGGATATATGGGGGTCTCTGTAGGAAGCATATGAATAACTGCCGCATGATATACCCCGTCAAAGGTATTGTTTTCAATTAGAGTATCGTAAAACCCGCTTGTTATGATGCCTCCTACCAGGTCAATATTTGGGTTTGTGCCAGTATTATAAAAGACATTGTCAAAAATATGGACATTCTGGGCTTCTTCCCTGGGATACGAATCTAACCAACCTATCAACCATATACCAGGCCCATAAGTGTCATGGATAGTATTGTTATATATCTCTACGTCGTTAACGACCCCTGTTGTTTTCTCAACCATAATGCCAGAACCACCTGCACTCCAGTGATAAAAGGAGTCGATTACATTATTATGAAACATTACATGATTTGAATTTAAAACTCTAAGACCGCAATCAGTCCTGATGGTTATTTTATTGTTCCATGCCTCTAAATTCTGACAATCTTCTGCAAAAAGAGCATTATGACCCGTTTTATATATAGTGTTATTGTAAAATTGAACATTACGACTGCGTTCTACTTTCAATCCTTCTCCATGTCCATCATGCATGTACATATCATGAACTTGGATGTCCGTAGAATTGCAGAAGTGGATCATATTGTAAAATCCGTACCCATTCTCTTTATCTAGATTATTGTCATGGTTTCCGTCGATTTCAAATCCTTTTATAGTTACTCCATGTATTTCGTTACTGTCCATCTGCGTTATAAGTGGCTTATCAACTGGCCAGCTCGCATTGTCTATAAGTTTAATTACGGCTGTCGAATCGCCTTCCACGGTCGTGTTATTTCCAATAAAAATACTATCTGAGATAACGTATGTATATGGGCCTTTTAAATGAACAGTTGTAAACTGCGGATTTTCCGCAACATATTTAAGAGCTTGATTTATCTCTGCCTGATCATCATTTCCATTGCAGTTGAAGTCTCCACTTCCATCCCCAGCTACATACACCGTCTTATTCTGTATGAGGTTACCATAGCATAGATTATCTAAATATAATGGATTGTATATGGTATTATTTTCCGTCATTATAGCCGTACTATTTTCCGTCATTATAGCCGTACTATTTTGTTCAGTAACTGCAGATCCCGTAGATGAAAAGAGAATTAGGAATAAAATCAGAATTGATGACATTAAGTTTACTGAAAAATACTTATCCACCCGTTTCATTGTTATATGCCCTTATCTTTTATTCTTTATTAAAAAATGTTAATATTATCTTGGAAAATTATATAGTTAAACTTTTCCATTAAAGTATAATATTTTAAACTTAATATAATTTTGGAGTATTTATAGCATTGTTTTAAATTTGATGTAAAATAGAAGTCAACTTTTTGTGTGCTGAAGGACAAACAGACCTTCGGATATTGAATTTTCCAAATAATTACTTTTGAGATTTACAATTTTTCAGAAAATTTGGCACACTACAAATGGCACACTACCGAATTCTTGAAGGTGGCAAAACGCCCCCGTCCTCCTAAAGCGCAACTCTGGCTGTCCTCCCGACGCTAAATTAGTGTCTTTATCTAGAAATTACCCCTCTTGAGCGAACGAAGTGAGCGAAAAGGGCACCGTCCTCCCGAGACGGGACTCGGGTGACGAGGCGCAATTCGGGCGTAGAACCCTTAAAATAATGTAAACGCTTAAAACAGAAGGGTAATGGAAATGCTGTACCGAAAAGTTCCAAAGAACGGAGATGAACTTTCTATACTTGGGTTTGGGTGCATGCGCCTGGCAGTCAGGGACGGAAAGATAGATGAAGAAAGAGCTACCCGGCAAGTTAGATACGCAATCGACCACGGAGTAAACTATATCGACACGGCCTGGCCGTATCATATGGGAGAAAGCGAGCCTTTCCTTGGCCGCGCCCTTGCAGATGGATACCGAGAAAAAATTAAACTTGCTACAAAACTTCCCTCCTGGACAATAAAGAGCAGAGAGGATATGGACAGGATCCTGAATGCCCAGCTTGAAAGGCTGAAGACTGACCATATTGATTATTACCTTGTGCACGGGCTTGTAGGGCTTCTATGGAACAAAATGGAAAAGCTTGAAGTGCTGGATTTTCTTGACAGGGCAAAAGCTGACGGCCGAATTGTCAATGCAGGTTTTTCTTTCCACGGGACTGTTGACGATTTCAAACGAATCGTGGATGCGTATCCCTGGACTTTCTGCCAGATTCAATATAATTTCCTTGATGAAAAGAACCAGGCAGGAACGGAAGGGCTTGAGTATGCCGCTTCAAAAAACCTGGGTATTATCATCATGGAACCCCTGCGCGGAGGCAAGCTGACAAATCCTGTACCTTCTGAAGTGCAGGAGATCTGGAATGAAGCTACTGTAAAGCGCACTCCTACAGAATGGGCCCTTCGCTGGATCTGGAACCGGCCCGAGGTTACGGTTGTGCTTTCAGGCATGAATGAGGAATCCCATATTGAAGAAAACCTGAAAATTGCATCTGAAGCCTATCCTAACTCCCTGACTGACGCCGAATTGCAGCTTGTAAAAAAAGTGGAACAAAAATACAGGAAACTTATGAAAACCGGCTGTACGGGCTGTAGATATTGTTTACCCTGCCCTTCAGGCGTGGACATTCCTGGTTGTTTTGAGATCTACGATAACTTTTACCTGTCAGGCAATGAAAAAGAAGCAAAGCTTATGTATGCGGCAAAACCCGGGGGAATTATAAGAGGTGATGTCCCCGGTTATGCCTCCCAGTGCGTCCAGTGCGGGCAATGCGTTGAAAAATGCCCACAGCACCTAGATATTCCTTCCCTGCTCGAAGCCGTGAAGGAAAAATTTGAGGGAAAAGACCTCAGAGGATGGAAAATCATGGCAAAAAAGGCGTTCAGGAAGGAATAAAAAGAATTTGAAATGCATAATTTATGTTACTTTTATTACGTTACTTTTTAGTTTTTTATATTGCTTTTTCGTTCAACACTCCTTACCTATCGAAAAAGCTTTTCCAAGCTTACATCCAATGCCATAATAGTCTCTACTTCCCGGGTTATATATAACAGGCTTGATTTTCTCAATATCAGGATTTCCTTTTTCATCGAGTACGGATTCATCGGCTTTGATATCCAGGATTTCTCCTACAAACATTGTATGAAGCCCTATCTCAAAGTTATGCAGAAGTTTGCACTCGAGGACAACAGGAAACTCACTCACATAAGGGGCAGGTACAAGCTCACTTCTTACCGGCGTAAGGCAGGTGGCCCCAAACTTATCTTCATCCCTTCCACTTGCGATTCCAAAGTGATCAGCCTGTTTTACATAAGCTTCTGATGGGATACTGACCGTAAATGCTTTGTTTTCCATGATCCCGGCATAGGTGTAAGTCGCTTTTCTTAAGGATACGCTGACACATGGAGGGTTCGAACAGCAGATTCCTCCCCAGGCTACAGTCATGGCATTTGGCTTTCCATTCATGTCATAGGTGCCGACAACCCAGGTTGGAGTCGGAAATGAGAGTGGCTTTGCTCCTAGTGATTGTTTCATGTTTTTACTTTTCTTTTCGATAATACAAAATGCTTTCGTGACCTATCATCCTGTATTTTTATTACCCTGAATACTTTCTGGAAAATTCAAATTCTTTTCTTATATCTGCAACAGTATGCAATTTTTATGCACTTATTTCCATACCCCACTTTTCATAATGATTTCATCTATACTTATACATGAAACTTATCTGTACTCTATACATGGAACTTATCTGTACTCTATACATGGAGCTCGTCTGTACTTAAATTCATAGAAAGTATTACTTAAATTCATAGAAAGTCTGTCTTCTTTACTGTTTCTAAAGATTTTTGTCTCTTCAGAGTCTTAAAGACAGTTTTTCAATGGGGGTTGCTGCACTATTTTCAATAATTTCCGGTTTTTTTCGTCGGGCATCTGACAGCCCTACAAACCGGCATTCAATTGAAAATTATTGAATATCTTGTATAGTTGCCGTTAAATAATATGCGAGCCATAGGATTCATACAGGAGTATTAAATTCATTACTCCCCTGTCCGGACGAAATCGCTACAAGGGGCTCTCCGGAAAGGGAAAAATTTTGGGGGTGCAAGATTGAAATATGTGAACAAATACGGTAAGCTATTGCTCAGTGCATATATCATGAAGAAAATGAAGTCAGTCAGAACTCCAGGGAAAAAGGGAATATTACGTAAATATGCTAAGCTGGCCCTTGGCGCGTATCTTCTGAATAAACTCCGGTCAGGGAGACTTGAAAAGGAAGTAGAAGCCGAATTAGAGCCGGAAGAAATGATGCTTAGTGAAGCAGAAAAAGCTGAAAAAGGTAGGGGAAGGCCTTCAATGAAAATGGGTAAAGTAATTCTTGGTGTTCTTGCAGGCGCAACACTTTTATACGCTGTTAAAAGGCGTGCTGCTAAAAAAAAAGGTCATAAAATTGAAGTGGAATGAGCCTGGAGGAGAGTAGACCTGCACAAAATGAATAAATGGTGTAAAGTCCTTCTGGGTGTGCTTGCAGGAGCTGCCATTATACATGCCGCTAAAAAACATATGTTCTTCAACAGTTTCCTTCCAGAAACTCTAAAATCGTTTTCCACTCCTTTTAAGCACAAACAGACTCCTCCGAAGGTAAAATCCATCTATCCTGACAGGCAGACCTTTGCTTTCAGGCTTGACTACCCTATCTGGGTCGAGTTCGATAAGCCTATGAACAATTCAACCATTACGAAAGAAACCGTAATAGTTAGAAGTTCTGCATCAAAAGAGCCTGTGGATGGGTTACTGGACACAGGGTCCAGAATGTTGATGTTCCGTCCTTATGGCGAATATCCTATGGACGAATCCGGCGCCGAAATAACAATTACTCTACTTGGGAGCGAAACCGGATCAGGATTCATAATGGATGAGCGCGGTATTGCTCTGGATGGGGATGAAGACGGAAAGCCTGGTGGAGACTATGAATATACTTACAGGATTATAAGATAAAATCGAAATATGTTGTGGGAACAAATGTGAGAACGAACGTGGAAATAAATATGGGAATGTCCTGCTTTCAGGAATAAACCAGTTTTTAACATCTTCCCACCTGGTTTTATTTTTTGTTTTTTTCGTATGACAGTTTTATTAATTTTCAGTCTTCGAGTTTTTCCTTCTCGCCATATCCTCCTCCGCCTGGCGTCTCGATTACAAAAAGTTCTCCAGACTTCAGCTCAACTTCGGCCTGGCCTTCAATTTCGAGAACACTGCCATCCCTGCGGACAAGCGCATTTCTTCCGCATTTTGCAGGCATTCCTCCTTTGAGCCCGAAAGGTGGAAGTTTCCTGTGGCTTGAGAGAATGGCAGCATTCATATCTTTCAGGAACCTGAGCTTTCGGACAACCCCGTTTCCCCCTCTGAATTTACCGTCTCCGCCACTTCCTTCCCGGATGGAAAATTCCTCAAGCAAAACCGGAAACCTTGTTTCAAGAATTTCAGGATCGGTGATCCTGGAGTTGGTCATATGTGTGTGCACAGCATCTGTTCCTGAAAAACCCAGGCCTGCTCCTGAACCTCCACAAATGGTCTCATAATACTGGAAATCGGAGTTTCCGAAGGTAAAATTGTTCATCGTACCCTGGGAAGCCGCAAGCGTGCCAAGAGCTCCGAAAAGAGCGTCAACAATGTACTGCGAAGTTTCAACGTTACCTGCAACAACGGCAGCAGGAGGCTCTGGCCTGAGCAAGGAACCCTCAGGAATAATAATCTTAAGCGGCCTCAGGCAGCCCGCATTCAGGGGAATATCACTTTTTACAAGCGTCCTGAAAGCGTAAAGTACAGCAGCTATGCAAACCGATGAGGGGGCATTGAAATTATTTGAGAGCTGTGGAGAAGTGCCTGTAAAATCGAGTATAGCGCTCCGGTTTTTGCGGTCAATTGTAACCTTCACTATAATTGCGTTCCCGTCATCGAGTGCATAGGTAAATTCCCCGTCTGCAAGCCTGTCAATAACTCTTCTGACCTCTTCCTCGGCATTATCCTGCACATGTCCCATGTAAGCTTCAACCGTTTCAAGGGAAAATTCTTCAACCATCCTGTGCAGTTCGGAAAGCCCCTTTTCATTTGCTGCGACCTGTGCTCGGATATCCGCAAGGTTCTGGTCAGGGTTTCTTGCAGGATATTTTCCCGAGCCCAGCCAGATCTTTAGCCTTTCTTCACAGAAATGGCCCTGTTCTACGATTTTCATACCCTCACTCAGCACCCCCTCTTCAGCAATTGTCCTGCTGTTTGGAGGCATAGACCCTGGGCTGATCCCTCCAACATCGGCATGATGACCTCTTGAAGCCAGGTAAAACAGAATTTCCCCGGAGTCTCCAAACATTGGAGTAACAACCGTGATATCAGGGAGATGGGTTCCTCCGTGGTAAGGGGAATTGATCAAATATACATCCCCGGCATGCATCTCCTGCAACTGCGTCCGGATAAGTGCTTTTACACATTCTCCCATTGAGCCCAGATGCACAGGGATATGAGGAGCATTTGCTACCAGGTTCCCCTCACTGTCAAAAAGTGCACAGGAGAAGTCCAGCCTCTCCTTTATGTTTACTGAGTGAGCCGTGTTCTGCAGGGTAAAACCCATCTGCTCGGCAACTGACATGAATCTATTATTGAAAATCTCGAGCATTACAGGATCAACATCAGTTCCTATAGCTGTACGGACCAAGAGCGGAATTTTCCTTTTAAGGAAAAGGTGGTTGCGTTCAGTAATCGTGCCTTCCCAGCCGGGTTCGAGCACAATGGTTGCGTTTTTCTCTATGAGCACTGCCGGGCCGCTTACATGGGTTCCGGGCTTGAGCTCGTCCCTCTGAAAAACCGGAGTAGCATGAAACTCGCCATTGCTGTACATCCGCACCGCAGCGACAGGAGAGAAAACAGGATTCTCTTCCTTTTCCAGCACAGGGTCAAGAACCCTTTCATTAATTCCGATGATCTCTACGGAAACTGCTTCCACAACCATGGCTTTGCCTTCCATTACAAACCCGAAGCGCTTCTTGTGGGCTTCTTCAAAACCTTTCCTGAGACCGGCCGTATCCGCAAAATCGATGACAAGCTGCGTATCCGAACCTGCATAACGCATATGTACCTTATAAAGTGCAGTAATTTTGGCTTCCTGCACGCCCTGTTCGAGCATGAGCAGGCGGCCTTCATGCTCAAGCTCGGAAAACACTGTTTTCAAACTCTCTACCAGCATGTCCGAGAGCTCGCTGCCAATATAGCGCTCTTTAATAAGCCTCTGATCTGCAAGTCCCATGCCATATGCCGAAAGCACACCTGCATACGGATGAATGAAAATGCTTTTGATCCCAAGGCTGTTTGCAACTCTACAGGCGTGCTGGGCAGCAGCTCCTCCGAAGCAGCAGAGAGTATATTCTTTTATGTTGTATCCCCTCTGGACAGAGATTTTCTTGATAGCATTTGCCATATTCTCGACAGCAACCGAAAGGAAGCCCTCGGCTACCTGCTCAGGCGTCCGGATATTGCCTTCGTTTTTGCCTTTGCCTGAAACCTTTTCTGCAAGTTCTTCGAATTTCCTACGCACAAGTTCGGAGTCAAGGGGCTGGTCAGCATTGGGCCCAAAGATTCTGGGGAAAAACTCAGGCTGCAATTTTCCAAGCATGACATTGCAGTCAGTGACCGTAAGCGGCCCACCTTTTCGATAACACGCCGGCCCAGGGTCCGAACCAGCAGAATCCGGGCCTACTCTGAACCTCTCTCCCTCGTAGTGAAGTATGGAACCTCCGCCTGCTGCAACTGTATGGATACGCATCATAGGCGAACGCAGGCGTACTCCTGCAATCTCGGTTTCAAGACTACGCTCGTATTCCCCGCTGTACTGGGCTACATCCGTAGATGTGCCTCCCATATCGAAAGTGATTATTTTTCTTGCCCCTGCCATTTCCGAAGTTGCAACTGCTCCAACGATCCCGCCGGCAGGACCGGAAAGGATACAGTCCTTGCCCTGAAAGGTTTCTGCATCCGTAAGCCCTCCGCTGGACTGCATGAACATGAGCCTGGGACTTCTTTTAGCTTCATTCTCTTTTCCATCCCAGCTATATTCTCTGCTATCTTTTTCTGTCTCATCTCCAATTTCTCTTTCTGACCCATCGTCGCTATCTTTTTTTGTCCGATCTCCGTTTTCTTTTTCTATTTCATCCCTGCTTTCCTTTCCTTCCCTTCCTTCTTCCAGGGATTCCTGTACCATATTAACGTACCTGCGGAGCACAGGAGAGAGATATGCATCTACTACGGTTGTTTCCCCTCTGCTTACGAGTTTAATTAACGGACTTGCCTGATGGGAGAGGGACACCTGCGTAAAACCGATTTCTCTGGCAAGCCTGCCAAGTTTGAGTTCATGCTCAGGATACCTGTACGCATGCATAAGTACGATTGCAGCCGAGCGAATACCGGCTTTGAAAGCTGCTTCAAGAGCTTTTTTTGCATTTTCAAGGTCAAGAGGCACAAGCTCTTTTCCATCGGCTCCAACCCTTCCGGAAACCTCAATAACCCTTTCATAAAGCTGTTCAGGAAGTTCAATCTTCTGAGCAAAAATATCCGGGCGGTTCTGGTATCCGATTCTTAAAGCGTCCCCAAACCCTCTATTTATAACAAGTACAGTCCGTTCCCCTTTCCGCTCTAGAAGAGCATTTGTGCCGACTGTTGTTCCCATTTTCACGGATTCTATGATTTCAGCAAGGGGTGCATTTTCAGGCAGCCCGATAATCTGCCGGATACCGTGCATGGCTGCATCTTTATAGTGACACGGATCGTCGGAAAGAAGCTTATGAGTAATCAGTTTTCCATCAGGGCTGCGGGCTACGATATCAGTAAACGTGCCTCCGCGGTCTATCCAGAACTGCCATCCGGCTTTGGGGGACATGAAGAGAATAATTGTATAAGTTGTATTAATTATTAATCAGGGTTTGAGGTTTGAGCTTGATTTTCATAAAAGCCAGAACTCATTTTCCAAAATGAATTAAAGAAATTTGTGTTCTGATAAAAATATTTGAATAAAAAGAAAAAGATTATAAAGTTAAAGTGTAAAGGAAAAGTAAAGAAATTGAAACTTTTTCATAGCTAATATGTAAATGAGGTAAATCAATGACAAATGAAAGGGTGATGCAGCTTATTAGAGAGGCTTATGAAAAGAATCTTACAGAACTTAACTTATCTGGAAACCAGTTGACACAATTGCCACCCGAAATTATAGAACTTAAAAACCTTACAACACTTGATTTATCTTATAACCATCTGGATAGAATACCTTCAGAAATTAAAGAGCTCAAAAACCTTACAACACTTGATTTATCTGTAAACTATCTGACTAAATTGACACCAGAAATAACGGAACTTAAAAACCTTACAGCACTTGATTTATCTGCGAACTATCTGACTAAATTGCCACCAGAAATAACAGAACTCAAAAACCTTACAGAACTTAATTTATCTTGGAATCGTCTAACCCAGTTGTCATCAGAAATTAAAGAACTTAAAAACCTTAAAACACTTTACTTAAATTATAATCCGTTGACCCGATTGCCACCAGAAATTAAAGAACTTAAAAGCCTTATATTACTTGGCTTAGTTGAAAACCAACTGACCCAAGTACCACTAGAAATTAAAGAACTTAAAAACCTTACAATACTTGGTTTAGATGATAATCAACTGATCCAGTTGCCACCAGAAATAACAGAACTTAAAAATTTCACCGAACTTGATTTATCTTATAACCAACTGAATCAATTGTCCTCAGAAACTAAAAAACAAATCATAGAATTTAAAAACCTTACAAAACTTCGCTTATCTGAGAATCAGCTGACGCAATTACCACTCGAAATTACAGAACTTAAAAATCTTACAACACTTGATTTATCTTGGAATCAGCTGACCAAGCTACCACCAGAAATTGGAAAACTTAAAAACCTTACAATGCTTGGTTTAGCTGATAATCAGCTAATCCAGTTGCCACCAGAAATTAGAGAACTTAAAAACCTTAAAATACTTTACTTATCTGGAAACCAACTGTCCCAATTGCCAACAGAAATTAAGAAACTTAAAAACCTTACAGTACTTTACTTATCTGGAAATCAACTGTCCCAATGGCCACCAGAAATTGAAGAACTTAAAAATCTTACGGTGCTTAGCTTCTATAGGAATCAACTTACCAATTTTCCTCCAGAAATTAAAAATCTTAAAAATCTTACAGTACTTGACTTATCTAATAATCAACTGACTCAGCTACCTTCAGAAATTAAAGAACTTAAAAACCTTTCAGTACTTGACTTATCTAAAAATCAGCTGACTCAGCTACCTTCAGAAATTAAAGAACTTGAAAACCTTAAAATACTCAATTTAGCTGGAAACCCTTTAACTTCACCTCCTCCGGAAATTGTTGCAATGGGTTTGGAAGCGATTTTTACCTATCTTAAACAAACAAAAAATATCGAACATAATGAAGCTAAGTTAATACTAGTTGGCAACGGCGGAGTTGGAAAAACATGCTTAGCTAACAGACTAAGGACTGGCAAATTTGTAGAAGAAGGAATTACTGAAGGAATAAATATCTCGGAGTGGTCCACTTCAGCACCTGGCTCTGAAAATCATAAAATCAAACTGAATATCTGGGATTTTGGAGGGCAAGAAATTTATCACGCAACTCATCAATTTTTCCTTACAACCCGTTCAATCTATTTACTTTTATGGAACGCACGGAAAACGAAGGACTATGACAATATTTACTACTGGTTACACACGATTGAAGCTTTTGGAGGAGATAGCCCAGTAATACTTGTAATGAGCAAGATGAACGAAAGTGATGACGATCTGAATCTCAAAGACTTGAAAAGTAAATTCCCTCAAATTGCAGGTTATATAAAAGTTGATAGTAAAGATGGCAAAGGAATCTCTACTTTGAAAGAAAAAATCAGTGAAACTGCCTGGAATCTTCCTCTAATGAGAGTTAAGTGGGTGGATTCTTGGTATCGGGTGAGAAAAAGACTGGAAAAAATCAGGGAAAATAGCATTCCATACAATCAATTCTGCAAAATATGTAAGTCTAAAGGATTAGACAATGAAAATATCAATATATTGGACGGATATTTAAACGATTTGGGGGTAATTCTTCATTTTAAAGACATTGCTCTAAGGAACATAGTAATATTAAAACCTGAGTGGGCTACAGGAGCATTTTATAAAATTTTATCCACAAAGTCTGTTCTCCAACGCGAAGGTGTATTGTTACACAGCGAATTAGATGAAATATGGGATAAAGAAACTTATCCACCAGATGTTTATCCTCAACTTATGGGGTTAATGAACAAATTTGAACTTGCATATCAACTTCCCGATAAAAATAAATATCTTATTCCCGAGCTACTACCCAAAAGTTCTCCTGACTTTGATTGGGATGATGAAGAAAATTTGTATTTTTACTATTCTTATGACTCTTTTCTGCCTTCTGGTATAATTACCCACTTTATCGTGCGCATGCATCAGGAAATAGAAAAAAAAGAAAATGGTATGCCTCTATGCTGGAGAGAAGGAGCAGTACTGAATCTCCAAAATTCGCGTGCTCTTGTAAAGATGAAACCTGATGAAAAGCAAATCGAAATCAGAATAACAGGTGACAATAAAAGAGGAGCTCTTGGTGCAATCTGTGATCAGCTAGATCAAATAAACGCTTCAATAAAAAAGATAAACGTCAGTAAACAAATCCCCTGCAACTGTTCAAAAAATTGCCCTCAAAGATATTTCTATGAAGATTTGTTGGAAGCTGAGAAAGCTAATGTAAAAAATGTTCAATGTCATAAGACTTACAAAGAAAGATCAATTTCATTATTGTTAGACGGTTACAAGAGAAGAGAAGAAAGATTTAGAGAATACGATGAATTGTCAGGACGACTTGGACAAACGTTTGTGATCAGTCCAAAGTTTATGGCAAATTTTGAAGCTAATCAAATTATGAGAGTTGAACAAAAAACAGATGTTAATGTAAACGTCAATATAGATTTGAATATAGATTTACCACAGATTCGGACTGAGTTTGACAATTTAAAAGACGAACTTGAAGTCTTAAATCCAAAAATCGATGGCGACCTAGAAAAAATTCAGGATAGTTTAGATGAAATAAATACTAATTCTGATAAGAAAGAGTTCGTTAAACCTCTTAATAAATTGAATCGATTTCTCGTAAAACTGAGTGATCCTGACTCTAATTATAACAAGGTAATAAAAGGAACTCAAAAAGGCATAGAGCTTGCACAAAAGCTTGGCAGAACTTATAATAAATTTGCTCCGTGGATTGGAATGCCTAAAGTTCCAGACCCACTCATTTGAAAATGATTTTAATTCCGTTTTCACAGGTCAACATTAGAAACCTTCACCCGAGTTCAAAAGTCGTGACCCCGTAAACCTTTTCAAGATTTATATCAGGCTCTTCCCGGCTGTACATCCGGATAGTTTTGAACATTACAGTCATTCCATATTTATTTGCAATTTCCATTGCTTTTTTGTTTGGTTCCGGAACATCCAGATATATGGCTTCTTCCGGAACAGAGGCCTTGAGAGCTAGAAATATTTCTTCTGCCGTTATCACGTCATCGGCAAAAAGAGGGCCTATTTTGTATCCGTTCTGGCATTTCCTTATAACGCCATATCCTTTCAGCTTTCCTGCTTCAACGGCTGCAAAGGTAGAAGAATCAGGTTGTTTAATCCATTTTTCCAGAAAAGTAGACCTTGGAGCCGGAAACATTTCCTTATCGTACTCCAGCAGGCTTTCAAATGAGATATCTGAGATTTTTACAAGCCCATCCGGAACTTCTCCTCCACCTCTTCCTTCAAAGCGCAGATTGCTGTAAAAAGATTTGAATTTCATAAGCTCCTGGTATTTCTTTTCGTTTTCCACTACTCCATCAAGCCCAATATTCCTGTTCCCCATCCGTTCCAGGCATTTTTCGGTTAATTTAACTCCAACTCCGTTTTCTCTGAATTCGGGCTTAACCACAAAGAAGCCAAGAAAACCGAAGGAATCGTCGTATACAACAGCAGAGGCACAGCCTACGAGCTCTCCTTCAATTTCTGCAATAAAAAAACCATCAGGATCGGTATCATAGAAAATTTTCCCTTCATGGATGCCAGGGTTCCATCCTTCGCCGGCTGCCATTTGGATTGCGAATTCGGCTTCATCGCGCCTCATTTTCCGGATTTTTAGCCCTTTTATCTCTGTATGACTTTTTCCCATGTATTATTGTACTTTTGTATTGTATTTATATTTCATTCATAAATAATACTTTATATTTATATTTCACATATAAATTAACATTTTTTATTTATATTTCAGAATTCAATTGATTACACTTTTCACTATCGATTACACTTTTCACTATCAATTACACTATTCGCTATCAAGTTTCTTATTTTCATCGTTTCCATCTATTTCCATAGCTTTTAAAACATCAACACAGTCCAACATCAGCTTATTTGAAAATATTTATAAATTTGTGGCTGCAATGAATCACCATGCAAACGTACCAGGGAATTATTGTCGATGCCATTTCCAGGCGGAAGTTCAAAGGTGAAATTGCCGTTGAAGACGGGAAGATCATCAGTATTGAGGAGAAAGAGCACGATATTGAACAGTACATCCTTCCAGGGCTTGTAGATGCCCATGTGCATATCGAAAGTTCGATGACCGTGCCTTCGGTTTTTGCCCGGATGGCGGTTGCAAGAGGTACGGTTGCAGTAGTTAGCGACCCTCATGAGATTGCAAACGTCATGGGAGAAGAAGGCATTGATTACATGCTTGAGGATGCCAGAAAAGCTCCTCTGAAGGTCTTTTTCGGAGTACCATCCTGTGTGCCGGCTACACCTTTTGAATCCGCAGGAGCGGTGCTGGATGCGGAGGCTGTTGACCGACTGCTGGCAAGGGAAGATCTCCATTACCTTTCTGAGATGATGAACTTCCCGGGCGTGGTTATGGAATTCCCTGATGTAATAGCCAAACTGGAATCCGCTAAAAAGTACGGCAAAAATATAGATGGGCACGCCCCCGGTTTGAGGGGAACCGACCTCCAGAAATACGTGGGTGCAGGAATTTCAACAGATCATGAATCTTTTGCTTATGAAGAAGCGATTGAGAAAATAAATCTCGGGATGAAAATACTGATCCGGGAAGGAAGTTCAGCCAGGAATTTCGAGACACTGTACAAATTGATAGACGAATATCCCGAGTCTGTTATGCTCTGCACCGACGATTCCCATCCTGATACTCTAATATATGAGGGACATATCGATAAGCTTCTCAGACGCGGGCAGGAAAAAGGACTTGATATCTATAACCTCATAAGGGCAGCAGTTATCAATCCTGTGGAACATTATGGGCTTAATGTCGGGCTTCTGCGTGAGGGCGATCCTGCCGATTTTATTATCGTAGACGACCTGAAAACATTCAATGTGCTGAAGACTTTTATTGAAGGAAATTGCGTTTACGATGATGGAAAGGTTCTTTTTTCAGTTGAAAAAGCTCCTGTAAAAAACGTTTTTAACAGAAGCAAAATTTCAATTGACGATGTAAAACTGGCTATGCCTGCTTCCGGGAGTAATGGGGAACAAATGAAAAAAATCCGGGTAATAGTTGCCCAGGACGGAGAACTGGTCACAGGCCAGGAATTGGCACTTCCAAAAGTAGAAAACGGAAATCTGATTTCAGATCCTGCCAGGGATATTTTGAAAATGGTTGTCCTGAGCAGGTATGCTGATGACCCTGTTCAGATAGGTTTCATTAAGAATATAGGCCTGAAAAAAGGGGCTATTGCTAGCAGCGTTGCCCATGACAGTCATAATATAATTGCAGTCGGAGCAACGGATGAGGATATAGTTGAAGCCGTTAACAGGCTGGTGGAAAACCAGGGAGGAATCGTTGTTGGGACCACAGAGAGTCTTCTTGATCTTCCACTGGAGGTTTCAGGCCTCATGAGCACTCTGGACGGAAAAGAAGTAGCTGCGAGGTACGAACAGTTAAACGAAGAAGCCCGGAAACTGGGAACTTCGCTTATGTCACCTTTTATGACACTCTCATTTATGTCGCTTCTTGTAATTCCTGAACTTAAATTGGGAGATAAAGGCCTTTTTGATGTGACAAAATTCGAATTTGTCGAGCTTTTTGCGGGTGAATAAGCCGAAAAAGTGCTGGTAGAAAGGTTTCCTGGCTTTTTCAGCTATTTTTTACCTTTCCAGCTATTTAGGTCTTTTAAAATACCTTCTCTCTCCGAGGTCTTGATTTTCCAGTCCGTGACCTTTATGCTAACCCCTAATTCCTCGGCTGCGTATAAATGGCAATGTTTATTTTATCTTTAGGACTTACGCAGTTGAAATTCAAAATCAAACACAATAACCGCAACAATAAAGATGTGTTTTAGACAGTTATAGGTTTAATGCTATTGATTATTCAGTTCAACTGCGTAAGTCCTAATTGTATTAGTTATTTATAGCTGAATTATTTATATATTTAGGTTTATATATTACTATTAAAAATGGGGGAATTTGAGAGCAGTAACTTAAAAATAACTGGCTACTGTAGGTTTTTTCATTAGCAGTATATTGAAAAGTAGTGAAAATTAGGGGTGTAGATAATGGAAAACAAAATCAAAAGAATAATAGCCATTTTGCTGGCAGTTTGTTTCGTAGTGTCATTAACAGCTATGGCAGCAAGTGCACAAAAAGATCCAGTTATTTCAAATGAGGGAAACAATGATCCTATTATTGGCAATGCAGTTAGTAATGAACACGTTAACTCTGGTAGCGATTGTACTAATGGATCTGGTAGTTGTCCCTGGCGTAATTTAAACCCAAATGACAACAGTCCTGATGACCCATATACTTCTCCATGATGATGCTGAGTAACGCTAGAAGCAATTACCCTTACTCTTTTTTCCAGAGTGATTTACTTTTTTAGAATTATTGTTAAAGTAGTTTTCAAATACTTCAATTAGAAACATTTCTACTTTCGATGACATATTTATTAAGCAACTTTAATTGAAATCACCTTTCAATGACATATTTATTAAGTAACTTTGATTGAAATCACCTGAGATACTAAGTTATAGAATAACAAAAGAGAAAAGAATTTAGAAAAATTGTTTGCTTTTTCGTTTTTTCAGTCTTGTCTGTCCTTCTCTACAATATTTAAAACATCAACGTTTGAGGTAGTCTGAATCAGATAAAATTGCTTGCTTACAGACGCAGTCTTTCTAGCTGCGGTTTCCATGCAGAGCATAAGAATTTTTACGGCATCCTGAAAAGTGCTTTTCTTCGTCCAGTTGTCCTTAAAGCATTTATTGGCTACCTGCTTCGTGAAATCGTTTCCGAGAACGATCAGGTTACTTCCCTTTGCGTGCGAGGTTAATGTTATCTCGGAATCCCTGAGCTCGGCAATCGCGTAGTTTCCGGCTGAGGCGTACAGCCTTCTTTTTTTGGTGACCCCGCCTTCAATTGAGGATACTTCACCTATTAAAATACCGTCTCTCTCCGAGATCTTGCTTTTGCAGTCCGTAACAGTTATGCCGACCCCGAATTCTCGGGCTTTTTTTGCGAGTTCGTCATCCGTGACTATTGTCCCGTTGTAAAGCTCTTTTTCAAGCTTCTCTCTGTTCGATTTATCTCCTTCGAATGTTATTTCCCGCAGGTCTCCGGTCATTACGGCACCGTTTTTTCCGATAAAAGCTATAACAAGGGTCATTCTAATCTGCTCCAGAACCTCTATTTAAAAATCTTCTGCCTTTTTAAGGGATCTTCTGTCTTATAAGACGTTTGTGTTTTTGATTCACTTCAGCTGTTTCTTGTCTCACATCTTCCGGAATATCTTCTGGTTATATCGAAATAATTTCTTAGCATCCGGGCCTTCTATAGCTCTGAACAGCTCACAAATATTATGCTTTGTATTATGCTTTGTAACTTTGTCAGGATAGCCTAGCAAATCAAACGTAAGAGGGACATTTTCAGAAAAAAAAGTAATAGACAAAAGAAAATTTGATTTTGACTCCGGGCTAAGATTTCTTTTTTGACAAACTTTAAATATTAGTGCATGTTATATGGATCTAACATATGTTAATTAAATCTAACTAAATGTTAGATATAGATAATTAAATGTTATTAATATCTAACAATATGTTGTAAATAAGGAACAATACCTTGACAGTATTAAATAAAATAAACTCCACTAGGCTACGCTTATTAAAATTAAGATTGTTCAAAGGGATAGCTATGAAAAATATAAAAAAGATATATGTGTACAAGCTTGCTTTAGGAGTTATTATTCTGCTTGCCGGAATAGTATCAGCAATTTGTTATAAACATGAAGCCTCGTTTTCAAGTTTTCTAATCAGCATGGGGCTAGTCCTCTTCATTCTGACAGCCTTTAGGTTCTTCAGGCTGGGTGACCTTCCAGACAGGGACGAAAGAACAAAAAAACTTGCAGCTTACGGGATAACTTATTCCTGGCTTCTGACACTGGTACTCATTTCAGTGCTCTATTTGGCGAACTACTTCAAACTGGTTGAGTTTACTGCTGTAAACGTGCTTGGTATACTTCTTATCTTCATGACCATTTCAGCAAATGTATTCAGGTGGTATTTCATGCGAAAAGGTGACATTGAGTAAGTATTTCGGAGGATAAACCGTGAAAACAAGGATCAAGGAATTCCGAGCCAGGCATGACCTTACTCAGGAAGCCCTTGCAAAAATGGTAGGGGTCAGGAGAGAAACCATTGTTTTTCTTGAAAAAGGAAAATACAACCCCTCATTAAAGCTTGCATACCGGATCTCAAGGTGCCTGGACACCACAATCGATGAGTTATTTATTTTTGAAGATGCGGATTTCGAATGAGTTACTAAAAAGTACTTTCATCTTTAATATTTTTATACATTTTGTGTTTTTTTCTGATTTGTTTTCATATTTTACCTTAATCTTTTATAAATATACACAATATTCTTAATAATATTCAAGAAAGAATAAACTTTTAAATAAGTAATTATTATTAGTTTGGTAAGTTTCACAGGAGAAAACATGGAAAATATACTTATAGCATTTCAGAATGTCTGGAAAATTTATCAAATGGGAGAAGTTCAGGTCAATGCTCTGAAAGCTGTGAACGTGAAATTCAGAAAAGGAGAGTTCGTTGCAATAGTCGGACCTTCTGGAAGCGGAAAATCCACAATGATGAACCTTGTGGGCTGCCTTGATATCCCTACAAAAGGTCAGATTTTCCTGAAAGGCAGGAATATAGCCCGGCTTGAAGAATCGGACCTTGCAGCTCTGAGAGGCAGGACAATTGGATTTGTTTTCCAGCAGTACAACTTGATTCCTGGCATGACGGCTCTTGAAAATGTGCTTTTGCCTCTGGAAATCCAGGAAATTGATGATCGGGTGGCAGAAAAACGGGCAAAGAAAATGCTTGCGCTTTTAGGGCTTTCGGATAAAATTCAGCATAGACCCTCTCAACTTTCAGGTGGTCAGCAACAAAGAGTCTCAATTGCAAGAGCCCTTGCCTGTAACCCTGAAATCATCCTCGCAGATGAGCCAACAGGGGCTCTGGATAGTGTTACTGGAAAAGAATTACTGGGAATTCTATACAGGCTCTGGAAAGAAGAAGGCAAAACAATAGTCATGGTTACGCACGACCTGCATCTTGCAAAATACGCAAGCAGGCACATCGAACTGAAGGATGGAAAAATCATCAGGGATGAGATGAATGAGGAAAAACTTGACCCAGAAACTCAACACGGGATGCTGGAGGCCGAAACCTGAGAGTGAAAACTATGGATCATTTTTAGAATATATTAAATTATATTCAAGCCAGGTTCAGATTATTCAGATTAAATTAAAGGTGGCAAGACTAAATTATAACTATTAAGACGAAATAATTTGTATTAAGGCTAAATTAAATATTTAAGACTAAATTAAAATTGAGAAGACTAATTAAAAACTTCAGATTATTTCAGATTAAATTAAGATTATTTCAGATTATTTCAGATTATTTCAGATTATTTCAGATTATTTCAGATTATTTCAGATTATTTCAAATTATTTCAAATTATTTCAAATTATTTCAGATTATTAGGATTATCAGTATTCAAATTATACCAAACTCTATTCGGACCATATGCGCCCGATAAAACCTTTTTGGACATTCTTTAAATTATGTAACAAGTAAAAAATGAGGAATTGAGATGGGATTTAAACTTACAGGTTTTGTTTGCTTGCTCTTGTTACTCTCTTCATGCGTTCAACCTGTCCTTGCTGAGGATAGTTCTGAAAATGAGAGTACTTCCAGTATTAGTTCGGGCCTTGATAAAGGCTTAACTCTCGACTTGCTCAACCAGGATCCTGACCCTGTAAAACCAGGGGATGTCCTTGAAATCAGGCTTGCTCTCCAGAATACGGGATATGAGGACCTGGAGAACTGTGTTCTGGAAATCAAGCCAGAGTACCCTTTCAAAGCTCTTACCGGTGAGACACTTGTAAAGAATATCGGCACTCTTGGAAAACGCTATGAAGATACCCGCCAGAAGGTCGTAAAATTCAAGCTCGGGATTGAAAATAACGTCAATGAAGGCAAATATCCTCTGAAAGTATACATCTATACAACTAAAGATAACGGCAGGCTTACTCTTACAAAAGAATTTGACATCGAAATTGATAGCGAATCAAACGCTGAAATCGAATATATCAGCGTCGAAAAAATGGTACCAGGACAGAAAACCAATCTTGTTTTTGGCATAAAAAATGTGGGAAACTCTCCCCTGAAAAACGCGATGTTTTCCTGGGATTGTACTAATGACGTAATCCTGCCTGTGGGTTCAAGCAATGTTAAGCACATTAACCTGATTGACATCGGAGACACTGCCAATGTCAGCTTTGAAGTCCTGACAAACGTCAATACAAAGCCAGGTCTTTATAAGCTGGACATGGTGCTCACCTATGATGATATTGAAGCACTTCAGACTATCACGGAAGCGGGCACTGTCGAAAACCAGAAGCGAAAAGAGATCAAAAGCAAGGCAGGAATCTATGTCGGAGGCACCACAGATTTCGATATCGCGTTCATGGAAAGAAGCCCGACCGGAGATTATACTTTCACGGTTTCTAACATCGGAAACAATGCGGCAAACTCAGTCAAGGTCTCTGTCCCCTTACAGGCAAACTGGACTATTGCGGACGGCAGCAGTAACTCAGTAGTTCTTGGGAACCTGCAAAAGGGAGACAATACAATTGCCGATTTCAGTCTGAAGCCGGCAGCAATGGAAAAAGAACTCCCTATTAAATTTGAAATTAGTTACACCTCAAATGACGGGATCAGGCAGACTGTGGAAAGGGAGCTACCTCTTTATTCCTCGTCTTTTACCCCATTAGCCGAATCTGATGAATCGGGAGGGGGTAATTCTAGCTCACTGAAATATATCGGATTAGCTATACTCGCCTGTGTAGCAGGCGCTGTTATCTATAAAAAGCGTCAAAAGAAGATAAAAATGAAGAGCGCACAGGAAGATGAACTTAACGAAATAAAGTTCGATGACCCGGACAGGTAAATCAGAAGAACGCGGAAAATGGAGTCTGTGTTCCATGAAACCGGGAAAAATTTTAAAAATTGCCTTTAGTATGGTCAAAGCCAATAAACTGAGGAGCTGGCTGACTATAATAGGGATAATAATAGGCATTGCCTCGGTAATGGCGATTGTCACTACAGGGGAATATTTTGAGAAAGAGGTAACTGAAACTCTGGAAGGATTTGGTGGTGATATAATCACAATCGTAGCCTCAACCCCCTTCCAGGTAACCGACGACGAAGTCGTAGTAGCGAGTTCAGACGATACAGGAGGAAGTTCAGATGTTTCGGGAGATTACTCAGAGACAAATGCAGATACCGAAGAGTATAAAGAGGAAATTCAGAACAATACATCTGACCCTGTCGAGTTTGAACAGGTGACGGAATCTCAACTCACAAATATGGATGTACTTACCCTGCGCCGCATTCCGGCTATCGAATATATCAATGTCAATGTTGACAAAGACGCAGAAATGAAGCTGGGGGGCGAGAGTACCCATGTCTGGGTTACAGGCGTGGACCCAGCTGTCTGGCTTAAAATCTCAAATAAAGATGTAGAGAAGGGCCGAATGCTGGAAACCGGAGATCGGAACGTTGTGGTTCTTTCAAATGAGCTCGCAAAGAATACTTTCAAGAGGGAGATCAGGCTTAACGAGATAATTCTATTGAATGGCAAGTCATACAGGGTAGTCGGAATTCTGGCAACGGGTAGTGGGCTTCTTGGAGGTCTTTCAGGACTTTTCGGGAGCAGCATCTATATGCCTTACCAGGATGCATATTCCCTTTCCAGCAATGAAGACTTTTATGAGACAGAAACAGACGACTACAGCACAGATGTCTACAGCACAATAGAAGTCAAACTCAAAAAAGATGCAGATTATGAAGCAGCCATTAAAGAGATTGAGAACAAACTGAGACTCTCAAGAAAAGTTACTGAAGATACCCAGGACTTTTATGTAAATTCTCAAAAAGAAGCAATTGATAGCACCAGAAAGATGATTAACGGTCTTACCGCTTTCCTGGCGTTTATTGCAGGTATTTCTCTCCTTGTAGGTTCTACAGGAATTGCGAATACAATGTTTACGTCTGTCCTTGAGAAAACTAAGGAGATTGGGATCATGAAAGCCATAGGAGCAAAAAACCAGGATATAATGCTGATCTTTCTTTGCAATTCCGCAATGATCAGCCTTGTAGGTGGAATCATAGGTATTCTCATTGGCACAGTTGCAGTGCAGGCGGTTCTTTTCTTGATCTCTATGAAAATGAATGCTCCCTTCGAATTCGCCCTCAGCCTTAAAGCTACCTTTATTTCGACCTTAGTTTCCATAGTTGTGGGTCTGATTGCAGGTCTCGTACCTGCAAAGAACGCCTCGGAACTGAAACCCGTAGATGCACTGAGATATGAGTGATCAGTTAGAAAGAAAAATGTCTTCTAGAGATAATTTCACCTGAAAAGATCGTCTTAGAAAGTATAGAGGAATAGAAAGGAAAAGAGAGATAGAGAGGAATTGAAGGGAAGAGAAAATAGAGAGGAATGAAGAAAGGAATGAAGAAAGGAATAGAGAAGGAGGTAATTGAAAATAAAAAAATATATTTCTTGAATAAATATGAAGAATTATATGAAAAACTATAAATATGGTTTAAAATATGAGAAGCAGTGGATATAGGAGATAAAATGGATAGTATTAAACTATTTAAAAAGGTCACTGATAGTATCAGTATAATCTTTCTTTATATACTACTGCTGGCTTTAATTATGGGAATGGTAAAGACCTTGCTGGATATCCGTCTCATTATTTTTGAGTCTCTCGAAAGCGGATTCAGTCACATGGTAACAAGTGTATTGACGGTTTTTATTGTGATTGACCTTTTCAAAGCTTTTGTTGATTACCAGGAAAATGACAGGATCAGGCTTACGGATATCACAGATGCTACAATATTTATAGTCCTGCGTGAAATCGCAGTCGGCCTCTATTCACAGGAATTCGGATATGAATTTATTTTAAGTCTGGCGGCTTTATTGTTTGTACTCAGTATAATGAGGGTGCTTGCTATCAAATATTCCCCCGCAAAATCCCGGGCCCCTGGAGCTGATACAACTGTACAGAGCGAAGGGCAAACTGCAAAACAGGGCATTAGTGCCGTCTTAGATAAATGCAAAGCTACCTCTGAAAGCAATTAATTCCTTTTTGAAAGCATTTGAGCAGTTTATCCTTTGCTGTAATTTCTCCTCTGCCTCTAGAAGACAGAATAAAATATTATTTTTTTTGATCACACAACTAAGGAAAAGTTTGAAACAAATTTTGGCCTATGCAGACCAAGTAAAATTAGTAAAGTTAGTTAGTACAGCCAGTAAAGTTCGAAAAATGAAAATACATAAAGGCTAATCCTGATATAAAAAAGTTTTAAACTATTCTTGAATATGAGATGTTTAAATGAAAAAGAGTGCTCAAAATCTCAGTACCGATAAAACAGGGACGAAGCCAGTTATCAGGAAGATCTACGATCGTCTCCTTGGCTCCTATGGACCTCAGGGCTGGTGGCCTTTAACCGAACTTCGTGAAGCCGGGGGGACAAATCCCACAAAAACCGGTTCTATCCAGGGATATCATCCTGCTGACTATACCTATCCCCAAACCAGAAGCCAGCAGTTTGAAATTATCTGTGGAGCCCTGCTTACGCAAAACACTAGCTGGATACAGGTTGAAAAAGCTCTTGTGAACCTTAAAGATCTCCTCAGTCTTAAGCAAATACACTCCTTTTCTCATGAGGCAATTCTCTCTCTTGACCCGGAAACCCTGAAAGGAGCTATCAGGCCGGCTGGTTATTACAACCAGAAAGCAGTGCGCCTGAAAAACCTTGCCTGCTGGTTTTCGGAACTTGAAGATCGAATCCCTGCACGTAAAGAGCTTCTTTCTTTGAAAGGCGTGGGCCCTGAAACTGCGGATTCGATCCTGCTTTACGCCTTCAAACAGCCTTCTTTTGTTGTTGATTCGTATACTAAAAGAATAGTAACAAACCTGGGCCTTGCTGATGAAAAGGCAGGTTACAATGAAATCAAAGCCCTGTTTGAAGAAAATTTGCCTGAAGACACGGCTGTTTACCAGGAGTACCATGCCCTGCTCGTGGAGCATGCTAAAAGATATTATCAGAAAAAAAGCATTCGGGATAATGATGTTCTGCTAGAAGATATATTATAACATGCAATATATCTCCAATGAGAATAATCAGAATCGAATAGCGTGTTATTTAACTTTTTAAATAGTTCAATTGTATCTGAGAGGAATCAGAAAATAGTGTCGGATTACATAACTAGCATTAAGACAAAACGACACACAATAAGCTGATCCCAAAACTCAAAAACTGTTTCTCTGAACCCTGTTAGAATTACCAATCAAGTATCTAATATCTTTATCTTTTTCTTAAAGTGTACATATTATTATTCAGATTTTTTTGTTAATTATATCATTGAAAATTACTAATTCAAACTAGATATTGTTACTGAAATAAAATAAAGTATTAATTTTTAACATATTATTTAAGAATAATGTTAAGATTTAAATAGTAAATCGTCATTATAATCCCTATTAAAAAAGTTCAGCTTCCTTCTGAAACTTTAGGAAGTATTGATATTCTGCAAAGAAGGAATATGTTGTTAAGTTCTAAGATAAAAATGCTGGAGACCGACACTCTGCAAATAGAATCATCTTCGGAAAAGGAGTACAGAAAAGCTGCAGATGTCGCCAGGGAATTTTAGAAACAAAAGTAAAGGGGAAATACAATGGAAACTGAAAACAAAGCTGAATACATTGCCGAACTTCCTATAGAAATTCAAAAGATGTTAAAAAATCTGGATTTTCCTATAGATAGGAACGGAATTATTGAACAAGCAAGAAAGAGCAAAGCAATTCCAGACATACTGCGGGAACTTGGCATGCTTCCTGACAAAAAATATAATAGTATTGAAGATATCGCAGAGGAACTTCATAAAGTTTACATGGGGGTCCCAGCCTAAAAAAGTAAGTAATTTTTTCATTTGTTTTAATATTCTGCCGCATTTGCGGCAGATCTATTTTCAAATATCTTGTTCCTGATATTGTAGAGTGCTTTATAATTCCATTTCCCTGATAGCCATTATCCATGTTAGCTTCAATGCTCTAAGAATTTGGGACTATTTTTGCTCCAAAATCGATACATAAAGGTAAGAAAACTCCTTGACCGATGCAATGATTCCTTTGGTGTAATGGATTTTTTATACTGTCTACATAATGTCCTTAAGGGCCTCTGAGGCTGTATAAACGCTTCCAACTCCAAAAATGTACTGAGTTATCCTTATTGCCTGCATTACTTCTTCTTTTGTCGCCCCTGCCTGCATCGCCTGAACTGCAAGGAACTTTACTCCGTTTACCGCACCATTAGCCGCATCCAGGGACATTGCAAGCAGTAATTTGTACTTGAGAGGTATTCCGTCCTCCATGAAAGCAAGTTCGCGTGTATTTTCAAGCAGGGTAAATAATTGAGGGTCCTGGTCCACAATAACCTGTAATGGATTTTCTGTCAATGTACCATCTCCGTTTCTCTTAAAGAAATCTTGATTTTATTGCCTATTCCATTTATTAAATCTATTTTTTTAATTATTATGCCTGTCGATTAATTTAAAGTCCGTCCTTCGAACAAAAATGAAAGAAAGATAAAAATAGAAATAGATAAGGGGAAAGGGAGAAGATCAGAAGGAAAGATAAATGGGTCAAAAGGAGAAGATAAGAAGAAAAGAGAAATAGGTTAAAAGGAGAAGATCAAAAGGAGAAGATAAGAAGAAAAGAGAATAGGTTAAAAGGAGAAGATCAAAAGGAAAGAAAAAAAGATCAAAAGGAGGAAAGCAGAAAGAAAAGGGTGTGGAGTTCATTTTTATGCATACATTTTCGGTAAAGAATTCAGAAAGTTTTAGAATAAAAAGGGCATCCGTCTTTAGAGAGGAGGAACGGAGATAGATGGAGGGTGTTTAAATGAAGAGTTCACAGATGCCCAACCAAATATAATACATACTAATATATAAAATTGAGTTTATACTGCTGTTTTATGGGACTTTATCGAAGTACTTAAATTATTTTCTGTAAAAATATTGTAACTATTCGAACTTCTCTGGGGTCGGAGATATAGTTTTAATTTTCATTCAGAAATTCGTAAGCTATGGTTCCTTCTTCCGGGCCTTCTCCTTTTAAAATAAAACCATTCTTTTCCAGGACGCGAATTGAAGCTTTAAGATGAGGGTATGTGTAAGCTACTATACTGTTGCTTTTGAGGCTGGAAAAGGCCCATTGCATCATTGATTGAACAGCTTCGGTTGCATATCCCCTACCATGATATGCGTCAAGCAAAGAGTATCCTATTTCAAGTGTCCCGTTCTCGTGAGCAAGAAATCCTCCACTCCCTATCAGAACAGATTGTTCAGGACTTTCCCGGGGGAGAACCCAGTAAAAACTCCAGAGTTTCCGGTTCCTTGCCTGAATTCGCTCAATAAAATCTTCTATTACTTCGGGGGTTATCTGGTCAGGCGGCCATTCTTCAGGGACATGAGCATTGAGAGTTGAAGCAAATGCCGGGCGGTCGTGCAGTTCCAGAATATACAGCTTCAAGGTTGCAGGGAGCAGATATAGACGTTCGGTATTGATAGGGGGTAGGGAAAAAGGCATGCATACGGTTTGGGCTTACTTTTATATAATCTTTATGCTGAATATTATTAAAGAGGGCTTAAAGTCACTAAATTGTAAGGTGAGAATACGCAAGCATATTAAGGATATTTGAAATTACTACAAATATAATACAGTGAGTTTAAAATGAGACATAAATAAATAATAAAATAACTCAAGGTTTAGAGGATAAAATTTCAGTGGAAAATATTTGAGAGAAAAGTTTGAGGAAAAGTTTGAGATAAAAAAGGAGGAAAAGTTGAGGAGAAAAAGTTTGAGGGAAACAGGCATCTGATTTGGGGGGTATTTTGGGATTTTGGGGGTATAAAAATAGTTGAATGTATAAAAAGCGTTTATCAGATGCCTCATATATAAATATAATGTAATATTATATAAAAGTATTGATATTAGTATATTCTGTCGAATCAAAGCACATGGAACGCTGGCACCCGGACATGTAACGGAAAACCTATCAATATTTTTTTTGTAAATTTCGTTTTGATTTAGCTTTTATTCAAAGTGTCAAGACTGTTTAAATGTCACTCTCTTTCAAAGTACTACTGCCTTAGTCGTTTCTATTTTAGCCAGTTCAGGAATCAGATTCCGTGGTTCCTGAAACGCGTTTGAAAAGTATTTTTTTACCAAGACCCTGATGACCCAAAAAGTACGACAAATTCGTTTTCGTTTCGAAGCTGAAGTCAAGCTCTAAGCTGAAGTCAAGCGTAAAAGCCTTCTTGGCACAGCTTTTCTTAATGCATTCAGCTTCATAGCAACATTTTTTTATGTTAACTTAAAACTCAAGCTTATACCTCTAACTTTCCTCTGCTAGCAATTTTTCCAGTAAGAGCAATGGACAGCAGGGACATAAAGACCAGGATTAACACAAGCAGATTGGCAAGTTCGTTGTTTCCTGCTTGAAAAGCACTGTATATTGAAATCGACATCGTGTTCGTTTTTCCCGGGATATTTCCTGCAAGCATGAGAGTGGCGCCAAATTCTCCGACAGCTCGTGCAAAACTGAGCACCAGGCCTGCCAGAATACCCTTTTTTGCAAGGGGCAAGGTTATCAGGAAAGCAGTTTCAATTTCACTTCTTCCAAGAACGTAGGCTGCATATTCAAGCTCTTTATCCACGGCTTCAATGGCTGCTTGTGCAGTTCGTACCATAAGTGGGAGGGAAACCGTATAAGCCGCAATAACTCCAGCCTGCCAGGTAAACAGGACCCCAGTGCCAAAAAAATTGTAAATGAAGTGGCCAAGAAGTCCGTTTCTACCTACAAGAATAACCAGTAAATAACCGATTACCGTAGGTGGAAGGACCAGAGGAAGTGTTACTAGCAGCTCTGCAAGCTCTTTTCCCTGAAAATCGCGCCTTGCAAATATATAAGCCAGGAATACTCCGCTACACAGTACGAGAAAGGACGATATGGCAGCTATCCGGAATGTAATAGATATGGGAAACCATATCTTGTCCAGCATGGGGATCATTTTTATGCTTTTAGCTTATTTTTTATTCAGATTCGGGAGTAAATCCGTATTTTTCCAGTATTTCCTGTCCTTCTTCTCCATTTACGAAATCCACGAATTCCTGTGCCTCTTCTTTGTTATCAGAAGCAGAAACCAGGGCTATAGGATAACTGATAGAAGTATTTACAGGGACTGTGGCAACGATTTTTATAGTTCCGGGGTCTGCGGTCTTTGCATCGGTCATGTACACAAAGCCTGCATCCACTTCTCCTCTTCCCACGTATGTGAGTACTTGTTTGACGTCTTCAGCAAGTATCGTCTTATCTTTTAGCTGGTCCCAGAGGCCTGCTTCGGTCAATGCCTGGGTTGCATATTTGCCTACAGGGGCAGTTTCAGGGTTTCCAATGCTAATTTTTCCCACATCTGAGGCTGTCAGGTTTTCTATTCCGGTTATATTAAGATCGCTGTTTGCAGGGACTATGAGCACAAGGGTGTTCTGGGCAAAGTCTTTCCTTGTACTGTTGTCGATAAGAGTCTCATTGGCAAGCATGTCCATGTTTTTCTGGTCAGCCGAAGCAAAAACGTCAACTGGAGCTCCTCCTTCTATTTGCTTACGCAGATTTCCTGACCCTGCAAAATTTAAATTCACATCTGCGCCAGGGTTTTCGGTTTCAAACTGGGATTCCATATCCGTAAAGGCTTCGGTAAGACTGGCAGCTGCAGATACTGTTATAGCGTCAGGGGTCTGCCCAGAAACCGAAGTTTCATTTGTGACTGGAGCACCCGTTTCGTTTGTGACTGGAGTACCCGTTTCGTTTGTAGCTTCATTTCCATTACCAGTACATCCTATTGCAAGAAATACGCCTAATATTACTAACAGAACTATCAGTTCTTTTCTCACACTTTCACCTACTCAAAATATTTTTGTTATAATTACTTATGCAGTTGAACTCAGAATTGATAACAATAAACCTGCGGCAGTACCAACAAATTTTCAATTTTTCCGTGCCTGTATCCTCTGACAAAGTAATATTATGTTTAAATCGCGTTAGTCAGAGGATATATATAATAAACAAGACGTTATGTTTAATTCGACATAACGCTTTTCTCCCATTTCTTTAATAGTATAAGAAGATTCCCGGTGCCGGTCTCAAGGAGGATTTTAAGGTCGACTTATGGCTAGTTCACGGTCGGATATTACTCTTCAACAAATCGTTTTATACCAGGATTTCACGGACACCGGAATTTCATGGAAAGAGAATAGTTAAAATAAAACAGGATCAAAATTTAAAGAGTAGTTAGACCTTATTTCCTGAGTTAAGCATTTTGGTTCTTCGTCATTCTCTATGGATAATACTATTTTCAATTCAAGACCGCGCTGGATTTTATGAGAATATTATAAGGATATCCACACAAGATAACGAAGAGCCAGCATTTTTAAGATTCCGAATAAACTTTTGTGAACTCCGCACCAAGCGTAATCATAATTGAGGAATAGTAAAATAGAAGAAATAACCCTATAATAGACCCTATTGCTCCATAGACGTTTGTTGGGTCACTGTATGCAATAAAAAGTACAATAACGTATTTTCCTATTGTTACAAGAACTGCTGTTACGAAAGCCCCTACAGAAATCGATTTCAAGTCAAAACTCTTATCTGGAAGCACTCTATACACAAGTATGAAAAACAGCACAAGAATAAGGAAGCTGGCTATTGAACCTGTATAATCAGCAATTATGGGTGAAAATGGTAGAAATTGCTGGAACAATTTTGAAGCTGCATAAAGAAATCCTTCAACAAATATGCTCATTACGAGCAGCCCTCCAAAGAGTACAACAATAAAAAAGGACATGATTGCATCCCTAATAAAATCTTTAATGTTGCTTGATTCAGTGGGTTTGATATCCCACGCTCTCTCAAGGAAATTTTTCAACTGCCTGAAAACGTTACTTGCACTCCAGAGAAGAAATATAAAACCTATTAATGCGCTTATTGAAAGAGAATTTATTTCCGGAATACGTTCAAAAAGTAGAATTATCATATTGATGATTCTCTCATCAGCGGCTCCTTGCAGGTTGTTTATTATTTTACTCTGGAGATTTTCAGATCTCAAAAAAATACTTCCTACGGATACTGAAAATAATAAGAGAGCAGGAAGACTCAGTACAAAATAATACGCCAGCGCGGCGCTGTAAGTCATTGCGTTATCTTCCAGCCATTCCTTTATTGTTCTGGTAACCAGATTTTTTACGTACCCCCGGCTCATACTTTCCCCTAGTTCATAAGGCGCTGTACTTTTATTAAACATCTCTTATTAAATTTTTGTGAAAAATTACTGTTTCTACGAAGGATAGAGTAAAAACGAAAAATAGAGGGAATAATGAAGAGAGATAAAATCAAAAGAAATAGTTAGAATATTTTCTTAATGCCTACTGTGTGAAAAATTAGAAATTGTATTTGAAGAACTATTCATTTATATTCGGTTAAGGAATCCGTTACGTTAATTTGGTTAAGGGATCCGTTAACGCTAATTCAGTTAAGGAATCCGTTAACGTCAAAATGCCTACTGCAATCATTTATGCATCTCGATTTACATTTTATATGTTTACGGAAACTATATGTTTACAGAAACGGCAACAAAAATAACGCATTTCTTATAGATCATATCTTAACCGAATACATGGACAAATATCAAATTATGTAATAATCAGGCACAGTTTATAAATCATATAAAGCAACTCAATTTTAGTGCTCGTGTATATGCTCTCTATAGTGAGTATGCAGATGTTCGTGCACAAGCTTGCCATGAACGTGCATGTGTTCATGAATAAGATTTGTAGAAAGTAAAAGTTCCCTGTTATTGAGCACCGTTTCTACATCTCCATCCACAACAATTCTATGATCTTCGCCCATGACTATGGCTCTTTTGCTAATCTGCTCTACTGTTTCAAGGTCATGAGTAGCGGTAATTATCGTCTTTCCCGCTTCCCCAAGCTCCTGCAATAGCTCTACCAACCAGAGCTGAGTCCTTGGGTCCAATCCTGCGGTGGGCTCATCCAATAGAAGGACATCCGGGTTATTAGCCAAAACAGCGGCTATACAGACTTTTTTCTTTTCTCCTCCGCTCAGGGTATGAGGAGTTCGATCTTTAAGCTTGGTGATTCCAATCATCTCCAGGACTTCCATCACTCTGGTTTTAACTTCTTCTGGAGTCATATTGAGCTGCAGGGGTCCAAAGGCAACCTCTTCATAAACTGTGGACGAGAAGAGTTGTACATCTGAGTTCTGAAAGACAAATCCTACTCTTTTCCGGAAATAAGACCTAAATTCATTATCTTTAATAGCATCGAAAACCTCTTCGCTTATCTGATTGTCAAAAGCATGGAATTCTCCCAAAGTAGGATATATAAGTCCATCTAGAAGGGTCAGTAGAGTCGATTTTCCACTGCCGTTAGAGCCCATTATAGAGATTTGCTCACCTGGCATCACCTTGAAGCTAATACCATTTAATGCATTTATTTTTCCAACATACGTATATGATACATTTTTCACATCAAAAATTGTTTCCATGTTCATATCACCTTATGATGTTATGGGAGGCCAACACTAGCAATACGCTCATGGATACCGCAATTGCCACTGAAATGTAATCGCGATTGCGCATTTTGAACTCCTGCATTATCTTAACATCACCATTGTACCCTCTGGACATCATGGATGCATGAACTTTTTCACTTGTATCCAGAGACCTTATTAGCGTATAGCCGATTCGTCCACCAACCCATTTCTGCTCCTCGAACATGCCTCCAGTCTTTATGGTTCTGGCTTTCTTGGCAATGTATATCTCCCGCACCATATCAGTTAGCAGAAAAATGTACCTGTAGGCCATCTCCAGCGTGAAAACATAGATTTTAGGAACTCCCACCGAGCGCAGGGACTTAAAAAGAACCTGCTGAGGCGTGGTGAGAAAAAGCAAAACTACGGCAGATACGCACGCTGCGACACGCATTGTAAATATTACAGCAGAGTTGACACCCTGTCTGGTGATGTATATGCTATCGGGAAGTGAAAATGGTCCCAGGTGCGCCCCAGAGCCAAGATAAGCTAACCTGATAAGAGGATCTCCTGGAAAGAAGACATTGAAGATCATTGGTATGGCAATGATTCCTGCAAAAATTGGTATGAAGAGCCACACTCGCTTGATAAAGAATAAGACATCGATCTTGCTTAGATATGCAAAAAGCAAAGTAAGCATATAAACAAAGATCAGTAATCTCAGGTCTCCGATTAAACTCGTTGCAAATATCACGGTCAGGATGGAAATCAGCTTGGCTCTAGGGTCCAAACTCTGCAGGAAACCATCGCGTTTAGAGAAGCTATCTGAGACAAAAGCTTCTTCCAAAAAGCCAAGGATTCCGTCAATCGTCTTTCCTATGAAACCCTTCTTACCGTGATGCACCGCTGAGCACCGGCATGGACCGGTATCTGTTTTTGTCATCCAATCTGGGATCATTGCTCACCCGCTCTAAAACCTGAATTCCAGCTAGTATTAAAATATGATATGAGTTAATTAAAAATAAACAAAAATTAAAATTATAAAAAGGTGTCGATTTTATACAAAATTTTATATTTCATAAGTTATCGGAAAACGAATATTACATAGAGATAAACAAATTATAGAGAATTTCAATAAATCTCATATTTACCAATTTTTTATAAGTATTATAAACAATCCATCGAACTCACAGGTTTATTGAAATTCTCACAATACCAAATATTTGGTTTTCAATTTATGGCAAACTCACGACAATATTTAAAAATTTTAATTTTTGGCAGCTTTTTTTCCTATAAAATACAGGAGGCCACCACAGACTATTACTCCTATCACTGCTGACAGAATATATGCTACAGAAGACATGGTCATTGACTCATCGCCGCCCGCAAAAGCATAATCAGGCATTGGAGCGCTCCAGAGGCCCGAGAGCTCCTCAAGTCCTGGGGGCACAAAACCAAGCTTCTCCTTGACCTCTTCAGGCCCCCATTCGCCGAAGGTTTCGCCGACGGCCAAAAGACCCAGTGGTGCAAAAATCATAAGTATTATCAAGCCAATGCTTAGGTTTCTTATTATTTTCTCCATGTTCTCACCTCAGGCTGTGACTGCCTTCTTCATTTTGCCCTTCTGCACTTCTGATTTTTCGCTATAAAATAGAGACACATCCGTTCTCTGGATATAGGCAAAAATAACTGCGGTTATCAGTGCTTCCAGAATGCTAAATCCAAAAGCATGTTCCACTACCATGGCAGGAACAGTTACACTCAATGGGTAGGGCATATAAAGTGGGGTTCCGGCAGCCGTGTGTTGCAAGATGGGCTGTATTCCGAATTCAACACCTGTACAGAAAGCTGCTATGGTCAGAGAACACCAGCCAGCTATAGCCGAAGCAATAATTCTCTTAGAGGACGTGATATCAGAATTTCCGCTAATAAGCTTGTAAATATAATAACCGGCAAAGGGCATCACCACTCCCATGTTGAAGCAATTCGCGGCTATGGCCGTTATTCCTCCATCACCGAACATCAATGCCTGTAACACCAGAGCTACGGAAATAGATATAACTCCTGCCCAGGGACCGAGAACTATACCGATAATTGCACCTCCCACGGCGTGACCCGTGCTGCCTCCTGGAATAGGGACATTGAACATCATTATTACAAATGAAAAAGCAGCTGACAGTGCCAGCAGAGGGACCTGTCTGGACTTAAGTTCTGTGTTCAGTTTTTTTCCGGCGTAATACCATATCGGGATCATAATGATCCAAAACGCGACATAGGTATACGGCCCTAGATATCCATCTGGAATATGCATTTTTCTTTCTTCCCTTATTTATTTTTAATAATTATAACTGAGAATCTTTATTTTGACGGGTAATTCTGTATGATCTGGAATATTTTTCTGAAAGAAAGGAAACTCAGCTTCTTTATCTATTTTACAACATTTTGCTAGTTATTTTTCTGAACAGTGCCCTGACATGGCAGGATTGTTCTATATTACTTATATATATTTTGGTATTACTTTTTTTGATAAATTAATATCCTACATATAATTCAATATCCATATTTAATTTGTAAATAAAATTAAGTGCTCTTAATTCTATTTTTTTATCTCCAAATAGTTATCATTAAATGTTTTTATATTGGCTTTGTAAAAATTCTATATATAAATCAACATCAAAAACTGAAAAGACGTGAGTAAAAATAGATCAAACCATTCAGTTCAAATTAATGGAGATTTTTTAGAGAATTTTTACGGATCCTTATATCCTTCTTTAATTATCTGAACCTTATCCCTATCTGCTTTCACAGACAGGGTGAAAAGAAGTTCAGGTACTTAAACTATTCAGGAGGTAGTTTAAGTTTTGTGTCTGTTCGCAAGAGACATATTTACCTATACTACTAATGATATTTAACACTTACTTTTTGTTTTTTGTTACTAGATCTTATTTTTTTCCAATACGTTGTTACATATTTGAAGAAATCAGTTTGAAGAAATCAATTTGAAGAAATCAGTTTGAAGAAATCAGTTTGAAGAAATCAATTTGAAGAAATCAGTTTGAAGAAATCAATTTGAAGAAATCAATTTGAAGAAATCAGTTTCTTGGGAAGTTTACTGTTTAATAATAGTTGGCAAACATTGAACATGAGTGGAGAGCCTTAAGTTAAGGAAATTTTTCAATATATCTCGTTCTCAGAACCTTAGTTACAACCAGGACAGAAAAAGGTAGAATAAGTTCTTCTGTTACTCTGAATAAACAAGATACAAAAATGCCCTAACATTTTCATTTTTCACACCGTTAATAAGTATTTTTTTATGATTCATATATTGTATTGATAAATTTAACATTCATTTCTTACAGCTGTTATGTTCTGTAATACATAACGAGATTAAGATTTCAAATATTATTACTCATAACGGAATATAGAAAAAGATTATATATATATTTAAATTGCTGACTACCAATTGAAATGTAGAACTATTTTTATAAAAATCATCATGATAATGAAGTATTAGATCTCATGAACAGCTTAATGAGTGAAGAAAGCAGCAATCTTTCACCTATATTTCACCTATATATCCAGAACATGGGCAGAATTTATACAACATACAAAATATAAAATCACATCTACTTCATTTTTACAATAATATTCAATTTTTTGATATGAATAAAATTGTCGAGCTTAATCTCCCATATCTTTATGAAATTTTCTCTGAGCTTGATAAAGTTGGGCATATGGATATGACTGAAGATTTCTGTCAGGACTTACTAATAAAGACCCGGTGATCAGCTCTATTCTTCCTGTGATTTACATCAGTTATACCCATTTGGCATGAAAGTACCTCTGATTTCGCACTCCGAACCCTCGTTTAAAATTCCTGATTATATTAGACTCCAACATCACATTTGAGCCAGGGTCCGGAATGTGAACTTGAGGATTCTATATCTTCACGTAATGTCAGGTTCCTCTTTCTTTACAATAGCGTAAATTTTGCTAATTATTGAGATCCTTTCATCAACCGATAACTCCTCACTCTCAATAATTTTCCTCTTTTGAACTTCTCCCTTTTTGTACCCCAGTTCATCCTCATACATTTCATCGTTTGTTATGAAATGCCACAATATTGTCACAATTTTCCTTGCCAGGGCAACTATTGCTTTTGAGTGACCAATTGTTTTCTTCTTCCGTTCAAAAAAGTCGTTTAACATGCTTCCATTTTTTCTTGCTGCAGCCTGTGCAACTTGAATTAAAATCCATCTTGCAACCTTTGACTCTCTCCTGGTAATCCTCCCATTGTGGTATTTATCGGCAGATTGGTACACATTAGGTACCAGTCCAAGCCACGAAGTAAGTTTGTCACCTGATGAAAAGTCATTGAAATCACCTATTTCGGCAATTATAGTTGAGGCACTAATCTCACCTACAACGGGAGATGACATTAAAAGTTTCATTTCACGATTATGGTTTGTATAGGCGTACCGAAAAATTTCTGCTTCTAAGATGTTGATCTGCTCATCAATATTTTTTATAAGGCTTAAACAGGTTTGAGTCCTGATTGCAGCGCTTAAAGGTATTTCACGATCAAGAACCTCTCTGATCTTATCACTTTTTTTGCGAACATTTGGAGAGAGGCTTTCTATGATCTGATCGACATTCTTACCGGAAGAAATTCCTGATAGAATTATTAGTCCATTTTTACCAAAAAAAAGATATTATGGAAAAATTGAATTTATGCGCCTAAAAAAGCGGACGTAAGGTTATCATTAGATGTACTCTGTTACAGTTGACGGCTATATCCAACGATTGAAATCGTAGGGATTAGCCTTATTGCTCCTAAAAACCCAACCCAGAGCACTGAGGTCGGGATGTTACTAAATAAAATTGCCTAATCTGCATATTAGTTGGAAACTTAATTGAAATAAAAATATAGAGGTTTGATAAACCTCCACCTTTAATAGGTAATTTATATTCACAGTGTAATAATAATCTTTTTTTTAATTATTTACACAAAGGATAATCTTTATTGTTTAAGCACCAACTTTACATAATCTGTTTCGATATGAGACTGTTTCGTAATCAAATCTTCTCCTTCTTCTATCTCGAATTGCGCTGTTTTCTGTTCCGCCAGCACAATCACCTGATTATTATTAATGTAATTTCCAAGGTTAGCTGTTTTTTCTCCGGTCAGGTACTGCTCGGTTTCGATACCGTCACAGTCGTCCAATGATTCATAACCAGTTCCATTCCAGATGTAGAGATAAGCACCATTGGAAGTACCTCCGTCATCATGATAACCTTTACCATTCCAGGTTACGTTAATTGCATCTAAATTAGCTATATTGGAACAACAACTAACATTGAACACAAACCGGTGTGCTGCACGTTTATTATTGGTAGCCGTTACGTCAGACTGGAAATCCTGGTCGTCATATTTGAGTTTTCCGTACTCTGTCGCTGAAAATTCATTATTCGGATCATTGTTGACAGTTGACGGCAGGCTTGAAGTCTGGGACTTGTAAGCAAGCAGACCTGTTCCCGCTCTCCCCAATGTGTTTTTGCTAAAGTCGTAGATATAAGATTCATCTTCCACAGTCAGTAGAGTGAGAGGGATCTTGAAGTAGCCGCTGTATAGTGGCCTGCTATCATCTTCGTTTCGGCCGTACGTCATATAACTGTTAATTCCACTGGAAATTAAGTTTGTGACGTCCCAGCTCTGCCACGCAAAGTATGCCCCCTGGTGCGGATTGGCCCATGTCAACTGCTGATTATTGTTGAAGGTGTAGTTCCCGTTAAAACTCGCAAGTGGAAGAACAGTAAGGTTAGCTTCCCCTGGAGAATAAACTGCCGACGTGTTGAAGGTAGTATTGCCGGTGTAAGGATACCCCTCGTCGTCTGTCCTATATGAGTCTGTGTCATGGCCCGGGTTCACCCAGTAATGAGTTACTTTACAGGATTGATTGTTATATGCTACCACCAGGGTGATCATTTTCACCCGGCCGTCGAGTGGCTCAGTGCCATCTGGCTTGGACACGTTCACACGTGACGAGACACTTGATGAAGTGATACTGTTATCCACATCATACCAGATCAGGAAATCGCTCGTCACACGATTGCAGTGATCATTTATCCAGATTGGACCCTCACCGTCCCAGCTTCCTTCGTTGTAGGGGAATGTGTAGGTAGTATCCATGACCTCAGAGCCCAGAGTAACATAGTCTGAGCCACCTGCTCCGTCACCGTCAAACTTCGTGGTGACCTTCAGGGGATAATTGTTTTCCATATGTCCGATGTAGACATCTACATAGAGCCTTGCCCATGCGACATCATCAGGATTACACGGTAATGTGGAGTTCAGAAAAACCGGTGTTGTGTATGCAGAATCGAACCCGGGATAAGCATCAAACCAGAGGTCTCCGGTTACTGTCCCATACGTTCCGTTTGCAGTGGTAAGGTCAATTCCCCCAAGGTAAGGGTCTGCCGCCGCAGGAGGTGCAATCGCAAATAACAACATCAGTAACCCTATTTGTATCAGGTGAGCAAGCGGTTTTGTGCCGCCTCTATTTACCAACATTTCCATTTTAAACATAAGCATTTACTCCAATCATTGTCAATTTGTGGGCTTAGCTTGATTTAAGTGCCAATATTTAAATATATATAGTCAAATATAATTTTCAAATGCCATAATTTGCCAATATTAATTTGATTAGTGTTTTTTTGATATTAGACAGCAGGACTTTTACGACTATCATCGACGTTCCATTATTGTGGAGTCTCTATTTCTTCCGGCCAACCATTGAACGGTTCTTTTGGAAATCCGCCTGAATATACTGTACAGTAAGCATGCACAAATCATTCAAAATAATACGGTGAAGAACCTGAAAATAGACTCCTTTCATCTTTTTTCCAGGATTTTTATGTCCGTATGCTTTCAATCACCCTTTCCAAGTGATTGATTGCCGGATGCATCTCTCATGTAGCCCTATTTCTCTAATATGGATAGTATGTGCCTTTTTGATAGTCGGCCGCAGGCCTTTTTGCGACATCTCAACACAGTATTGTTTTTACCTTCCATTTTTCCCCGGATGTATAGAGTTGTTCATACTAAATATTTAAATTTTGCTAACTTATAATTATTTTTTTTATTTTTATGTTATTTTTTGTTAATAATATTAATAAAATTAATATTAAGTAGGATTTATTGAATAAAATGCTTCGAGTTATCCACAAATAAACAGTTTTTAAATATCATATCCAAAAATCACAGGTCACTAAACAAGAATCAGGCTCTTGCTCTGGAAACTTATCCTTCAAGCTATCTGCCAATCTTGATTAAAAAATCAGCATCATATAAAGTGGTTAGATAAAATAAGTCCATTTAGGTAGAACAGGAAAATAAAGGAAAGCTAAAGGGACTAATGTCAACTGAACTGCAGATTCCAAGAAATTGTTACTATTGTTTTCATATATTTTATTATTTAGGGAGATATTTTTTTCGTTGGAAATAACATGAACATTATAAAAATACTGAAAAATATTATATTTGATGCCATTGTATATATGCGCTTTATTGCTGGAGAAATTTGAGTACATGGCGATTAATTTACGACAGTGGATGGGAGTGAGAGTGTAGGTAGAAGTTATTGAAAAACATAAGTAAAATAATTTTCTATATTTTCTTCAACTGTTGAAATACACCTGCTTTTTCGGAATTGATCAATAACTCACGGACACAGTCAAACGTTGATTGATATCGATTTTGATGAAAACAAGGAGGTTGATAACTGACTGATGGACAAAGAAAAAGCGCAATCAATCGCCAACAATCAAAGAAAATCTCTCAAAGAGATTTGTACGTTGAATCTTAATAACGATGGCTAATGATATTGCTTTATCCAGGCTGAATAATTACAATCTGGGTATATTATTCAAACTTATTCAAGCTACATGACAGTTTTCAATAAATTATAAAAATATGTGAATCCGTAAACTAAGTACCCACAACGAAATAACCTATGCAACTTATAATTTATTGTAACTTTGATTGGCTACCTTGATAGTGAAAATCAAAACGTTCAATTGGAAATCTGCATAGTTTGTTCTGAGACGGGGCCTAAATAAATAGCACCTTAATAGCAACCTAATAATAACCCTGATAACAATCAATAACTCCTAAAGGTAACCCTAGAAATAACCCTATAATCAATTTCTATAAAAAATTAAAAATTGATCCCTATGCATCCTAAAACTCAACAGATCCTCAAAGTCTTCGAAGAAATCAATAAAATCCCGAGACGTTCAAAGCATGAAGAACAGATTTCAACCTGGCTACAGGAGTGGGGCCGGTCCAGAGGTTTTGAGGTAAAAGCCGATTCCTTAAACAATGTGCTTATCAAAGCCCCTGCAACGGCTGGGTATGAAAACTCTCCCACACTTATTCTGCAGGGGCATATGGACATGGTCTGCGAGAAATGTAAGGATTCCGGACACGACTTTTCCAGAGACCCTATAAGATGCATTTGCGACGGGGACTGGATGCGAGGAGATGGAACTTCCATAGGTGCGGACGATGGGATTGCCCTTGCCCTTGGACTGGTGCTGGCAGAAGCAGGGAAGAAAGGAGAAATCGGGCATCCACACCTTGAGCTGCTTTTTACGGTGGACGAGGAAACAGGCCTAACAGGAGCGAGAGGACTTGAAACTGGTTCTTTTGAAGGAAAAATGCTTCTGAACCTTGACTCCGAGGATGAAGGCATTTTTGTAATAGGATGTGCAGGTGGGCAGAATTCGCTGATCACACTTCCTGTTGAGTGGGAAGAACTTGATTTTAAAAAAGAAAATTTCTTCAAATTTTTCAGACTTTCTATTGAGGGGCTGGAAGGCGGGCATTCCGGGGTTGAAATCAACAAGCAGCGCGCAAACGGAATACAGTTGCTCTCCCTGGCACTGGCTGGACTCGGGGAAAAGCTTGGGACAGAAAATGTAAGACTTGTCCTGCTGAACGGAGGCAGTGTCCATAATGCAATTCCCAGTACTGCAGAAGCCTTTATTGCACTCCACAGGGAAAAACTCGAAAAAGCCGAAAAAGCCGTGTCAAGTATCAGAAAGGCGTTTAAGGCTGAATATATAAAGACCGATCCTGGACTTATTTTGAATCTTGAAGAAATTAGCAGAGAAATAATCTTTGAAGTTACAGAAGATCAGATCCCCAGAGAGGAAGTGTCTCATGTTCGGGTCTTTTCTCCAGAGACCGAAGAAAAACTTATAACACTGATCCTGGAGCTGCCTCATGGGGTTTACAGGATGTCGGAGACTATTCATGGGCTTGTTGAAACCTCAAATAATCTTGCAACAGTACGGACGGCTGGAGATAAAGTAATGATCGTATCAAGCCAGCGCAGTTCAAATAATCCCAGGCTGGCTGAAATTAGTGGAAAAGTGGAAGCAATCGCAAAGCTCGCAGGCGCATGGGTTGAAAATGAGCCCGGATATCCTGTCTGGGAGCCCGACCTGAAATCAGAACTGCTCTTAAAATGCAAGCAAGTTTATACTGAGACATTTGGGAAAGAGCCCGAGATCGAAGTGATTCACGCGGGGCTTGAGTGCGGAATAATCGGTTCGGCACATGAAGGTATGGAAATGATTTCTTTCGGGCCAACGATCAAAGATGCGCATTCTCCTTCGGAAAGGATCTTCATTCCTTCTATTGAGAAAGTCTGGATATTCCTGGAAAACCTGTTTAAAACTTATTGCTGATATGGGCTTCTTCAGCAGGGACAGGTGACCACCTGTGTTTGAAAATCAAGCCTTTTCAAAAAAAGCTTGAGCGAAAACCCCAACAACATGGTCGGCGTGGTCAAGCGGCTCAAAGGTTCTGGTATAGCCCTTTTCAAAAAAGGCTTGAGCGAAAACGTCTCAATGTTTGAGTTTGAAGACCTTATCTCTTAACCCTATCGGCGTGATCAACCGGCGCAACGGTTGATCGAAAGCCTCGTAATAGCCAGATACCATATAAGAATAGAATAAACGAAAAGAGTAACAACACCAGCCCTTCAGAGGAACCTGTCAGAAATGCCAGGCAATCCCACAGCCAGTGAATGATGATCAATGGAATGACTGTATCGAGGCGGATCCGCAAGGCTACTGCCCAGACCCCAAACATACCTGCAAATAAAGCCTGGAATACGCTTGCATTAAAATCTCCGGTTATTAAGCTGTTTAAAGTATGAACCGAACCGAAAACAATTGCTGTGATCCACACTGCACGCCAGATTCCAAATGACGATGAAGCCCCATGAAATAATACACCTCGAAACATCAACTCTTCACTGATGCCTACCATCAGGGTGTTTATAATTACAATTAAGAGCAAACGGGTTGGTGGCAGGCCTGTAAATAAAACTATCAGTAGCATGATGAAGAGGAACAAGGCCGGTAACAATAAAAGGCGCAAATTCCGTGAATCATTCGGACCTTTCCACCCGACTTGATCCCACCAGTTAAAATGGGTAATTGCCCCAGACAAAAAGACTATTGCAGCAAGCACTCCAAAAATAAGCTGGCTTTTAACCAGTTCATCAAGTTGAGTGGGCTGGCCTCTAACCTGTAGCAGTCCTCCCCCCACAACAACAACCAGCCAGATTGTAAAAATTCCCAGTGAAATAGGCCAGGGTTTTCTTGATATATTCATCTTTGTTTTCTCCAATCTGATTCGGCAATATTCGTTTCTTTTCGGAAGGTTGGAACGGCCACCAGGGTTATTACTACCACTATTACCGGAGTGCAATATTCACTGGCATCGAGTTCCTATAGACTGGTGACGTCTCATATAAAGTCCGGCCAGTGGATACCTGAATCTCAAAAATTACACAACATCTAATTTAATTATCAGCTTTAATCTGCAATTCGCTACCGGAAGTAAGTCGACAATGTAAAGCATAAATGAAATTACCAATAAAATAGAAGACTTTTTATTATTTTCTGGTTTTTTTGTTGATTGCAGTCAATTGCCAGTGTAATTAATGGTATATTTTGGCGGTCCCAGAAGATATTAAAAAATCTCTGCTTTGGATTGGTTTATAGAGCAAGCTTAAATTGTTTTTGAGCATCCCCGAAACGACCCATTTTTTCTAGGAGGAGTCCGTAATTATAATGTACTTCTCTATCATTTGGATCAGCTTTCAGAGCAAGCTTGTACTGTATTTCAGCTTCTTTCATACGACCCAGGTTTTCTAGAAGAAGTCCATAGTTTGAATGTGTAGATACATGTTTGGGATCGATTTTCAGAGCAAGCGTATACTGTTCTTCGGCTTTCTCCATGCGACCCATTTCTTCCAAAAGAATTCCGTAATTACAGTGTATAGCCACATGTTTGGGATCGTCCTTCAGAGCAAGCTTATACTGTTCTTCGGCTTCTTCCATGAGGCCCATTTTGTACAGGATAATTCCGTAATTATAATGTGTGAAAATATCAGAAGGATTGATTTCCAGAGCAAGCTTAAACTGTTTTTCAGCTTCTTCTACACGACCAATTTCTCCTAGTAAAAGTCCATAATTTGAATGTGAAGCAAGATCTTTTGGATCAATTTCAAGCGCAAGTTTATACTGTTCTTCAGCTTTTTCTGTACATCCCATCCCTTCCAGGAGAAGACCGTAATTTGAGTGTGTTGCTACGTGATTTGGGTTGACTTGCAGAGCAAGCTTATATTGCTCTTCAGCTTCTTTCATTCGACCGCATCTATAAAGAAGAAGACCGTAATTTGAGTGTGCCGCTGAATTTTTAGGATCAATTTGCAGAACACGCTTATATTGATTTTCAGCTTCCCTCATACGACCCTGTTCTGAAAGGAGATTTCCATAATTAAAGCGAGTAACAACATCATTTGGATCTGCTTTCAGGGCATGTTTATACTGCTTTTCATTTTCTCGTTTGTGCTTTTTTTCTTTCATAGGCAGAATCAATTCATTAAATCCCTAATTAGGGTTGTGGTGCAAAAATAATATTTCCGCAGTTTGATACTATAATTCTTACCTTTCTGTACCATTTTTCCGGTTATGAAATTGATTAACTTTCTTAATTGTGAAGATTTACACTGATTTTGTAACAAAGCCAGATTTTTTGTACCACAACCCTGTTTTTAGCGTAAATATAACAATGTTATTTAAATAGGAGCTTCTTTCTTACAGAGGTTTTATGCTAAAATCTATGCATTCTTCCCTTTTTATTCCTGATGTATTGTATGAAGATAATCTTTAAACAATGCTAAATCTTGAATGTGATACGAGCTAAAGGAATATCTAGATTTTTATCCAGATTACTATAAAAAATCTCATTCGACTTGTTTAAATCATCTATTAATTTAGAAGGGATATCAAATCCAAATATTTCTTTTCTAAATTTAAAAAATTCATTTAAAAGATTCATGCCTAGTTTACAAGGGTAAATACTAACTGCGGCTTCAACAGAAGGAAAGAAAAATGGAAACATTCTGCAGATAGTTGGCCTTCTATTATTAGCACTACATTTGTTTATATCGGATAAAAATTGACATGGAGATTTGATTGAATAATAGAGAGTACCATCTTGTTTAATCAGCTCAACTTTTTCAATTATAATCTTTCCTGCGTTAGTTAATATTCGAAAGTCATGTTTATCCATGTCAATATTTATTAGCTTGCAACAAAGAGATGGGCAAGGATAATAGGACAAAACGTCCACAAGCAAATTAAAAAGAGGAGTATCACTTAATCTTGTTTCTCTATTCATTAATACTATACTAGTGCATCGATTCCTAATTAATTCCTCTTTTTTTAGATCATAATTCTGCCAGGCATTTCGTCCCTTTCTTCAATTTTATATTTCCATTTAAAAATAACTGGTTTTTCGTTAATCTGGTCTATATATTGACTAATCCTTTCCCCTAATTCTTTTATTGAATCAACTCTTATTCCCCTCAATAAGCTTCTTGTCATTTTACTGAAAAAACTTTCAATAATATTTAGCCACGAAGCATGCTTGGGTGTGAATATAAATTCAAATTTATCAGGAACAGTTTTCAGGTATTCTTGAGTTTCCTTTGAGGTATGTATTTTGTGATTATCCATGATAATTTTGATTTTTTCTTCTGGATAAATTAACTCAAGTTCTTTAAGGAATTGAATGAATTCCCAGCTTTTATGTTGTTCAAATACTTTGTAAGTGATTCTTCCTGATATCAAATCAATTCCAGCTAACAGTGAAAGAGTTCCATGTCTTTTGTATTCATAATCTCTTGCTATTGTAGAATAATGTCTTTCTACCGGCATTAGATCTGGGTAAACATTTCCAATTGCTTGAATACCTGGCTTTTCATCGTAGGAAATGATTACTGATTCAATTTTTTCTTTTTTTTAAATTTCTCACTTAATTCATTAGCCTCTCTATATGTAGCGAAGACATTGGCTGCTTTTTGATCAAACTCTGGGTCAACCTTAGCAACATAATATTCTATCTTATGCGGTTTTATGTTGCTTGCATTGAGAATCTTTGAAATAGTTCCCTGAGTTATCGAAGATAAATCAGGGTATCCTTCTTTGACACAATTCTCCCTGATATGTTTCGCAAGAAGTCTCTGAGTCCAGATTTCATGAGGATAACCAAGATCTTTCGGCTTCATACATGCAAGTGAAATTACAAAAGCTCGTGATTCGGCACTAATGTCTTGAGGTCTCCCACTTCTGGGCTTATCTATTAAACCTTCTTTAACCCCTAAATCTAAAACTCTTTTTATCCATTTTCTGACAGTTGTATAATCTACTTCCAACTCTCTGGATATTTCAGTATCATTTTTCCCCTGATAGCTTAAAAGTATGATTTTAGATCTCTCAATGATACTTGCTGCTTGATTTCTAGATCGGCTAAGCTTGATAAGATAGTCTAAATCTTTTTGAGTAAATGATAATTTGGGGCGACGGCTTATACGAGACATAAGGTTAGTTATAGAACAATTAACTAATTATTTTTATGGGTAGATATCAGAATCTAACCACTAGAATAATCAAAAGATATAATTTTTGAGGCATAAGTTTTACAAAAAAGGCAGTGTGTTAATTTTTCTGTAAATTCAAAGTCGAATTTCTGGATATTGTCTTACGTTTGGTTTAGTGACTTTGGTAAATTTACGATTTTACAGAACTTTCGCTACACTGCCAAATTGGCTTTTAGACAGAGAGCATCGTAAAAGTATATTTGATTCTATAATTGGGATAAATATTACCCAGTAAGGTCAATATGCACCTAAATTTTAGAAAAATTTACTATAGGTATTTTAAGTTAACATTGTTCATTATCCAATTGTAGAAATGGTTTGACTTTTACGACGCTCTCTAGATAAGTTGAAAAATTAAGGCTTAGTTTAAGCCTCCTCTTTTTATTTTCTTTTCTTATCTTGTTTTTTTGTTTTGTTTTCCGATTCCTTAACTTCCTCAACTGGTTTTTGTATATTGTCGTTCGTTTCCTGATCTTTCTTAGCTCGTTTCGCTGCCTTCTGTTTCTTGGTTGCCAAATTGTTAACCTCTGGAAATCTTTTAAACAAATTAATAGTTAGAAACACATTCTATTATTATAAAAAGTTTTATCTTTTTTGTAGTAGAATTTCGAAACTTTTTATTATTTTCTGGTTTTTTGTTGATTGCAATCAATTGCCAGTGAATTAATGGTAAATTTGCCGATTCCCAGAAGATATTAAAAAGTATCATACGGTCCAGTTGTTATTACTTTTTGATTAGTGGTTACTTCAACAATTGAAGATGCAAAAGCGTTTTCTCTGAAGACAAGAAAGAGTAGAAAAAATCCTGACACTACAAGACCGTCGCCCAGAACGACAATGTAGAAAGGAACATGCGACCAACCAAAACGATGGCCAAATGCGGAAATAACGAGAAAAGCAATAAATAATAAGAGAACAAAAAAATGTGTAATCTTCTGATTTTTTTCTTTTTCAGCGTCTGGCCCCGCATTAACCCTACGAGCCAGAAGTTCAAGGTTTGTTTTCCATAAGTAAAAAGTAATCGTCGCTGATGATACAACGTATATAATTGAATAAACCTACGCTTGCCAAAAATTAAATGAACCTGTTGGAGCGAAAAGTAACAAAACGATGATGGCAATAAAAAGTAACAAAACGATGATGGCAATAAGTTCTACAAAGCTGAGCAGAGTTTTTATTTTTAGGCCAGAAGTGGGTTTTGTCAGCAGTATTCATTCAATAACACTCCCCTCTATTATGGAAGTTACAGCATGTAACCATTTTTTTTGGATAAGCTCTTATTTAGCAACGCGTCCTAATATGTAGCTTACAGAGAGGAAGACGGCAATAGCAAGAATAGCGTAAATGGCAAAAAGCAAAAGTGAACTGTACTTACTCAGGATAGGATTTGTGTTATTTATCTGCTCATTTGTTGGATACATAATGTCCTGCTTGTCATTGCTGTGATTCAATCCCAGAGCATGCCCCAATTCATGTTTTGCAATGGCGAGCATTGCAGTATCACTATATGGGACCCACTCTCCCCATTGAGAAAATCCAACTCCAAGCGTTATATCTACGCGTATAAACCGCCCATTGACAATATATGGAATGGCATCACCTGCAACTCCAGAAGGGACACCCTGGTCTTTCTGCAGGTCTTCGACCCATCTTATCCTGATATCAGCTTTTTCGGAATCCACAATTTCAAAAACAGGGGTGTACTCCAGTTTTCCATTTCCTCCTTCTGCCCAATAATTCAGAGCTTTTTGTACCTGTGTGTAATAGGTAGGACTATAATGTGGAGGAACACTTTTGTTATCTATATATACGGTGATAGGAGAATGATCCCAGGGATGATCTAAAATTCTTGGATAATTAAACTCCGAAGCTGCCGGAGCAATGGGCAAAATAAGTATCGTCAACAACAGTAAAAAGAGTAATCTTATTCCATGCATACTGTTTCGGGTAATATAAATCTGCCTCCATATTATTAGTTAAATGATCCTTATTAATTAAATGCTGAGAACTTAATACGATATTATCAACAAAACGCAATTAAAAGCAATTGCTGATCTACACAGGAAGTAAGCAATCTGTAAAGAAGAAAAGTGGTATCCTCTTCAAATTCAATGGAGAATTTTCCAACTCAAAAAATGTACAACTATTTTATCATATAGTTATAAAGTTGAACGCATCGCTTGAGTTTGTTTCTCAAACTTAATTAAATTTTTAAATTATCAGCAAATACATGAAATTTACTTTTACCCATACAATTTGAAGAGGATACGAAAAGTGAGACAATTGGTCTGACTTCAGTCTCTCTTTTTGTTTGTTAACCAATTTGATTCGCTGTTCACAGAGGTTGCTTCGCCTATAGTTTTCGCTTGTTCACCCTCACTACTCCATTTGCTAATTTGTGAACGTACCTTCATGAAGTAAGCCAGAGATGCAATGGGTAAAGCATAGCCTACTCCATATACTGCTAAATCTGTCTCTTGCGGTTCAAATATAATGCTCAAAAAATTAACTCCAAGTACGACAATAGTAAGCCCCACGAGGTTTAATTCTAGCTCTTCAATATTGTTTATTTTCACCCATTCTGGTAAAGGTAGCGGCTGGATAAACAACTGGTATAGCCCGAAAGATGTAAGGAAAAGCACCGTACCGACTAAGAAGAGGTGTACAGTCTCCACAATTTCAACAATGACATTTCCTTCTGGACCTTCTTTTGACATTCCGGTAATGAGTTCTCCCATGAAGTGAATAATATCTATGCCGCCTTTAACAAATAAGACGCAAGCAGCAATTGCCAATCCTATCACTGGAATCAACACGAAGAAACGCATTCCTGCAATAAACCTTACAACTTTCATTGGCAGACTCCTTCTTGCTTTCCTCAGATGACCAGTATATTTTGTTTCTTTTCTGTCATTCTTAATCCCCCAAATAGAATGGTTGATATCTCGGTCGGCAATTTAAAGCAGCCTTCCGAAGTCTGATAGATAAACTTAGATTTTTTTTCTTCGCTGAATTCCGTTTATCATTGCTCCCTGTCCGGGAAAAAGCATATTTCAGAGCCATAATTCTCATAATTATCATAACTTCTGAAACCGGGTAACCCCTGCGTACCGACCCAGCAATAATTTGCCTTGGATATTCGCAGATTTAGTATTGTACAGTACAAAAAAGAAATGCAAAAGGCTTTGGAAACATATTAGATTTTATTGATATGATCCATCAAAAGATATAATCCATCAAAATTAGGTAAACTTAAACTGAGTTATCCACCTGAAACCCACCTGAAACAGCTAAGAGCCAGCTTTGTTATATCCTGGTTTTCTTAACCATACTATTGCAGCGACCTTCTTCATTACATCGGGAGCGCAGAGGGTCACGAATATCCTGTCCTTTATGTCGTGGATAAAGTGAACCCTCGCATCTTTTTTATTTTGTTTAAACCTCTGTGCCGTTGCTTCTTTTTAAAGTGAGGTTTATTAGCATCACGGTTACAGAAGTTGGTAATGCGACTCTGTACTAAGAAAATCTTGTAAATGGATACTTAATTATTCCCCAGAAACCTGACAGGCGACCCGAAGCATACCCCATCCTTTACAGGCTGTCCGACAATTACTACTAGTAATAATCAAATTCCTTATTTTTCAATTTAAAGGCTTTATATACCTTATTTTTCACATGTTTTTGCCCTGAAATTGAATTGTCGAACAACCTGTTTAGGCTAGTGTGGCCGCACGCAATTTGATTTTTATTTTACCTTCAAACCAAGATATCCCGTTTATTCTTTGTAACTTCAGGGTGTGTTAAAACAATCTTCTATGTCCCAAATAAGCGAAAAGGAATCTAGCCAGCAGCAAAGTTGTGTCGTTCGTGATCATAATCATCTTTTTCACCTCCTATATTCTCATTTTTTGAAATCGTGTAATGAAAGATGGTTCAAAATTATCATCAGGATATTATTCTCCGACAAATATAATCTATCTAGAAATACAATTATGGATTTAATGTCAGAAATAATGCTATATAGGCTGGTGCCTCTATTCTGATCTTAGATTTTGCTAAAAAACTTCACTTAAGCATTTTAAATATAACTGATGAATGTCGCCCGATACAGGATTAGAGTATGGTAACTTAATTGAAGATATATGCTAATAAAAACCAGATTCAAGTAGTTGTTTGCTATTACTATTCCTGACTTATTTTTCTGCCACACTCAATGCTTATTATTTTCATTATTGATTACTACGAATATCGTCTTCGTGCATAATGCTGAACAGAAACCGTATCACAGGCACTCACACGGGAAATCTCAAATATACAGATCTTCCTGGCCTTACCTGAAGATAGCTCGCCAAAACATAACCCTACAGCCTCTTTTGGATGGGATTTTTTGATTTTATCTAAAATAAATTAAGAGGAATCGACAATGTCCGAAATTCTCTCATTATGGAACGAAACACCAGCTAAGAAAGCAATCCTTAATTACGTAAATGCTATCACAAATCCTGATAACGCTGATTTTGTGCCAGAAGCCGAGCGAATTGCCATAATGGACAACGATGGGACCATGTGGGTGGAGAAACCCGCATATGTCCAGATTTTCTTTGCCATCGAACGGCTGAAACAGCTAGCTGAAGCAGATCCTGAACTCCTGAACCAGTCGAGTTTCAAAGCTGCTGTAACAGGCGACATGGCCTACTTCTTCAAGCTTGATCCTCATACTGGCGGTAACGTTAAGGAGCTGATGAAAATAATCTTTGATTCTCATGCTGGCATGTCTCAGGATAATTTTATGCTCATAGCTAAAGAATTCCTGGAGACCTCCAGGCATCCCCGGTTTGGCGTGTTATATAAGGACCTGACATATAAGCCAATGGTTGAGCTCGTGCGCTACCTGGGCAATAACGGTTTCAAGGTCTTCCTGGCATCTGGTGGTGGCATGAGCTTTATGCGTACGGTCTCAGAGGAAATCTACAACATCCCAAGAGAGCGGGTTATTGGCAGCAATATCGCATTTGAGACCCGGATGACTGATGAGGGGCCATTAGTATTCCGCAGACAAGGCCTGGTCGATCCCATTGATGACGGACCGGGCAAGCCGGTAAATATAGAGCTGCATATCGGCCGCAAGCCTATCCTGGCTGTCGGCAATTCGGATGGGGACTTGCATATGCTATGGTTGGCACAGAAAAGCGGTCACCGCTCTCTATCGCTACTTCTCCGCCATGACGACGCTAAACGCGAGTACGCCTACGACGAAGGAAGCGAGAAAACTCTTCAGATGGCTGAGGAACGTGGCTGGATCGTAATCAGCATGAAGGATGACTGGAAGACTGTGTTCTAGATATGAGCATTCAGTGCAAAAAAGGTACAGGGCATGTAAAATTCATCAGATGTCTCATAGTAGTACCCGATTTCTTAAATTCAGGTAAAAATGATTAACGACTTTTTGAGTTGCTATCGATATGTAAAACTTGCAAGCGTTTTTTATTACTACTGCCAATTCTTTTTAGTAGTGACCGCCCGGTGTATATGGTAAAAGGATATGTAGAGAGGAATATCAAAGCAGTTAATCCAAAAATTCCTTTTAAGGCGGTTCATGCTTCAATAGGAAAAGCTATCCAGAACCTATAAGTGCTCTTTACAAGCAGGGAAAGGTTCACCATTTCGGTACATTCCCTCAACCCGAAGCCCGAATGTGTAAGTGAGTTCTAGGAATAGAGAAGTCACCCGACAGAATAGATGCTCTTGTTTGGTCTATCACCAAATTAACTGAAGTATCCATCTAGCTTGGAGACTTTGACCTCTCTAATTGATAAGTACAATGCTTAAGGCTCAGTGGATTTGATGTTTTATATCAGTTCCTATTGATGAAATTCTTTCAAATCTCTAAATTCGATCGATTCAATAGAAGTCAACTATCTATTCGCGGTTCTGACATGATCGGGTTGAATACATAAAAACATCTGGATAATGAAATTTTTATGCGAGTCGATTTTGACATTACAGCAGATATAAAATTAGTCTCGATAAGATTCTTTAAAAAGGCAGGATATAACGACGTTATACTCTAAAAATGTTGCTATTTTATGTTTTTAAGGATTATTCCATGCAGTTTTTTAGGCTTTTTACTTCGAGTTTAGCGACATTATAATATTTCGTTTCTATAGGCTTAGTATGGAAATTGTCTTGTCTTTGGAGATGTAACTAAAGTTCTCACGGTTGAGGTGTTTTTACCTTATGGATGTCGTAAATTCAAAAATTATAGCATTCTATATGAGATACAAACGAACAAAATAATAAAAAGCTCGTATTTATTAAAGAATATTCAAAAATATGATAAAACAAGTGATTTTTTCTAGAAAATACGAACGTTGTATCTCATAAAGGGTACTGTCAAGTTGACAGGTGTTAGACATTCTATAGGCTCGACTGTAACTAGAAAAAGTCCTTAACACCCGTCAACTTGACAGTACCAAAAAAGTATCAAATTAATATTATAATAAGCTATTTTAGAGAGAATTAATTATTTAACATTTATTATGTTTATTAACGGTTAAAAAGTTATCTTTATTGTTTCTATCAAGTCTGGCCTAATTACAGCGAAGCTGTCATTACCTGCAAAGTAGGCCAACACTATCTGTTTAAATCTTCATGAAAGAGGAAGAAATACATACTGAGATATCCAGAAAATCCTGTTTTTTGTGGTTGAAAACAAGAGGTAGAGAATCTATTAGAATTTAGTGTCATCTACTTTGCACCTGGTGACAGCTTCGCTGGTACTGGGCCCATTGGGCGTTAGGCAAAATTACCCTTATAATGAATTTACCATCTTTTTTATATAACTTTTTAATATATTTTGTAAATATTCTTCCGCGTTTCTTAACTCTATCTGTTCGTCTTTTCTTAACTCGTGGAGATATTTACCTCTTACTTTAGTGACAAATTGAATCATTTTTAAAGTTTCATTGTAATCAACGTTCAATTCATCTGAAATTGATGAAGCTATTCGTTCATTACGGTTTTTTAATGACAAAACATTTGGATCTTTTATTCTTATTTTAAGTTTCTCTAACCTCTCTTTATCATTTTCAGATTTCCAAATATCAAGCTGTTCTATACAATTGATCAGTACTTTAATTTCATTATTCTTTAACAGATGTTCTGCTTTATTTCCAAATAACGTCTCTACTGTAGCCCAAAGCACCGATACTCGATTAGGTAAATAATTTTCAACATATGAACGGTTTAAACCATTAACTACACTAAATAGTTCCTTTTTTCCAGAACACGCAAGATTATCAGAAATCTTTGAAATGACATCTTTAGGTAATTTTTCTAGTCTTTTGTATGTTGGTCCTACTCGTAATAAAATTGGTTGTTTTTCTTTTGGAATCGGACATTTTTCTATACTATGAATAATTATTCCTATATCTTGGAAAAATGCTAAAAAATCTATAAAATTTTGTACTGTGCCAATTTGTTCATCAATCACTTGTGTGTCAATACTTTCAATTCTAATTGTAATAATAAATATTGAATCATTGAATCCCGAATTGCTTTCGTTTAACTCAAAATCCCACTTAGAGTTATCATTGAGATTTTGAACAAAACTCTCTAAGTCAAAATTTTTTACTCCAACGGTATTAGTTCCTAAAACTTCACAAGCAACCTTAACTAATGTTCCTATCGGCGTATTCTGATCTTCAAGTTTTTGTATTGCAAGTTTTATTATTTCTTCGTTATCAGTAGCAATTTTGATTGTATCCTCACCCTTTCTAAGCAATATCAAAGTCTTTCCCTTAAAGGGAGCATATTTTGGTAGATTTGTATCAAAAACCTTTGATGCTTCCAAAACAGGTCCATTTATGAAATACCCTTTCTCAAAATATTCTATCAATTTATCTTTCTCTCTCATATACAGTTCTAAACAACGCTATAATAAAAAAAAATCGGAAAGAAAATTGATGACTATTATATTTTATGTCCCAAAATAATTTCGCTTTTTAAAGTTTTTATGTGATTGTTTGATTGATGCACAGGTTTTATTGTAAACTTGTGTATTTTATCCACTTTTAACCCAATTTTTACACTAAAAAGGTATGAAAACGTAGGAAATGCACAGGTTTTACTAAACCTCATTATTTGTGTATATTTGAGAAACTCGTGAAAAATACCATTTGTCCAATTTCCATAATATTTTATATATAACCTACATTCGGCAGCAAGTACATCCTAACATTTAAATATCCTTAATTGTTATTTTTTGTAGGTTCAGTTATAAATCAGTATCATGCAGACTGCATATCTAATTTCATTTGTCATTTTTCCCATTTAATATAAATATATATTAATTATGTTATGGTTAACATTTAGTAATTTCTGATTTAAATTAAATTCTAAAAGTTTCAAAAAAAACGATATCAATAGAAAAATTAAATGGATTTTTATGTCGACCTGCCGAATGTGGGATATAAAAAAATATGAGTGTCTAGGTACCTGCTGCAATTGTGATGAAATCGAAAAGCAAAATAAACAAGTTCAACTGAGCAGTTACAAAGAAATTAAACCACCTGTTAGGGCACAAAAATGAAAATGTGTCTTTTCACTTTTGGAGAACATTAGAACTTGCCTTTAACAGCTTCTTGATTTCTACTTAAATTTAAAAATTTACACATTTCCTGTATGGTGAGGTAAAACGAGTTAACTTTAAACCCATCCTAATATCATTTTCTTTTTTCCCTTTTTCTTCTGCCAGGACTATCGGAAATCTCAAAGAATAAACCGGGAGGTGGGTCAAATTTATGAGCACCTCAACTTTGAAATTATGAGCGAAACAGACATGGACTATTTGCAAACACTGAGACTAAAGGAATACAAATGAGTATAACTGGTTCTACACACGCACAAATTTAACTTGAATAAAACCACAATTACAGCGCGCCTCAATGCGAAATCTATCGTTGTCAAGTTAACTGCAGATTCAAAAAAAGAAAAATCTAAACTATTCTTCTCCACCGAGCTTATCAATCGTGGGCCATCTGATCGAGCGCGGCTGCAATCGCCAGGATAAGTGCACTGTCCTGTCCGGCCTCAATCTCCACGCCATAAGTATCTCTTATCCGGAACCATCTTTTTGAGACCTCTGCGACTTTTTCCCTTCCGGCTTCAATCTTATACTCATGGTCTAAAATATTACCCTGGACATCCATCTCAGGCCCGTTTGCCACTTCAACTTTCCAGCGTTCTCGAAGAGGTGAGATCAGGGCTTTTTTGATCGTTGCAGCTTTTTTTCCATCCGCATCCTGGATGTCCATCGTATCTTTTATCCTGAGAAGCTTCTCTTTGAGTTTATATACCTCATTACCCTGCACATCCTTGATTATCAGGGTGTCACGCAGGCGGAGAGCTTTGCCGTCCACATAGAATTCCCTTTTCCCATTTTCGTTTTCTATCCAGTAGTCGTCTCCTATGGAAACAAGTTTTTCGTGCATTTTGTAGCGTTGTACGCTTTCTCCTCCACGGCCTCTGAGACCGCCCATGATTCGCCTCACAATAATCACTCCTTTTGTTTACTGCATTTATGTACCCTTGAGGGCCGCTTATTATCCTGTTATTGAATTTTGGGAAATTATCCTGTTAGCTTCCAGTCTCAGCAACCTGTGACACTGGGACCTGTTTCCAATTATAGTCTAAGCTATTGCTCTTCTGACTGCCCAGAAATGTTCCCCCACATGAATAAATAAATGATAAATATGCAGTATTAAATATGTATTATTTTATAATTTTAAAATTTATGATATAAATAAACTTCTTTTTACATACTGCAGTTAAGCTGCTCATTATTGATTTTTTGTGTCACCGTTTCCTTCATATTTTTTATTCCAAATAAAGCTTTAACCTTCAGGTGCTCCCTATTCCCTGCAAAAGCTTGTCCATCACCTGATCAACGGTAAAGCTGGCCGCTTTCTGGCGTGGAGGAAATTCTTTAAATGTCTCCAGAAAATCTGCCACAACACTCTGGGATGGCACCAGCAGGAACGCGTGGTCCAGTAACCAGTCGTAGTAGGTGTTTGAGGTCTGATCCGCCCTCTCATAAGGGTCTGTACGCAGGTTGAATATTTTCGGTATTCGCAGCGGGACAAAAGGTTCAGCCCAGATCAGTAAAGTACCGACGGCGCGCTGCTCCAAAAAGACCATTTTCCAGTTGTCGTACCGCAAAGCCACCAGGTCTCCATCGTCTGAGAAGTAAAAGAACTCACTCCTGGGCGATTTCTGCTCCTTCCCGGTCAGGTAGGGTAGCAGGTTATAACCATCAAGATGCACTTTGAAAGTTTTGTCTCCTGCTTTGTGGCCTTTTTTAAGCTTCTCCTTAATATACGGCTCTCCTGCGGCTGCAAGTAAAGTGGGCAGCCAATCCAGATGACTCACAGTCTCATTAGAAATTGTGTCTGCCGGGATCTTGTCAGGCCAGCGCATCACCTCAGGCACGCGGAAAGCTCCTTCCCAGCAGGAGTTTTTCTCGTTGCGGAACGGAGTCATAGCTGCATCGGGCCAGGAGTTCATATGTGGTCCGTTGTCCGTGCTGTAGAGAACAATAGTATTGTCGGCAATGCCTATTTCGTCCAGCAAATCGAGAAGCACGCCTACCTGACGATCGTGCTCAATCATTGCGTCATGGTACGCGGATTGCCAGCGCCCCGACTGTCCTCGTATCCTGTCCGGAATGTGAGTCCTGAAATGCATTCTTGTGGTATTGAACCAGACAAAGAACGGCTTTTCCGCCTCATGCTGACGTTTGATAAAATCGACGGCTGCATCCAGAAATTCCTGATCTACGTCTTCCATTCTTTTTTTGGTCAATGGACCGGTATCCTCGATGCGACCGTCGGCATAGCTGTGGATTACGCCCCTGGGACCATAGTTCTTCCGGAAATTAGGGAAATCTTTTTCAGGTGGATAATCGCGTTTTTCAGGTTCTTCTTCAGCATTCAGGTGGTAGAGATTGCCAAAGAACTCGTCAAAACCGTGGTTTGTGGGCAGGTATTCGTCCCGATCTCCGAAATGGTTCTTTCCAAACTGACCTGTGGAATAACCCAGAGGTTTCAGCAGTTCGGCAATTGTCGGGTCTTCGGAATGAAGTCCCATCTTGGCTCCGGGCATTCCCACCTTACTCAGTCCGGTACGGAAGGCACTCTGGCCGGTGATAAACGAAGCTCTTCCGGCAGTACAGCTCTGTTCCCCGTAAGAGTCTGTAAATCTGATACCTTCGTTTGCTATCCTGTCAATGTTTGGCGTTTGATATCCCATCAGCCCATCGCTGTAGCAGCTAAGGTTGGTGATTCCGATGTCATCTCCCCAGATGACCAGTATATTTGGTTTCTTTTCTTCCATTCTTAACCCTCCAAATAGAATGGTTTATAGCTCGGTCGGCAATTTAAAGCAACCTTCCGAAGTTTGATATATAAATTTAATTTTTTTCTTCGCTATACCCCGTTTTTCTCACAATTGCATAATTGATCCAGACTACGTCTGAACCCTTTGCTTTACCTAATTCTCGTTTCCCCTTTCGCGTTATTTTTCCTGAGACCATGACAGCGTTTAAACTTTCGGCCGCTGCCGCAGGGACAGGGATCATTGCGCTCTGCCCGGGCGAAAGCATCTTCCAGAGCCATAACTCTCATAACTTCCGAAGCCGGATAACCCCTGCGAATTAAGCCTGCCAGAATCTGCATCGGAAAGTCGATATGCCGGAAGAAAGCTTTCCAGCCCTCGCACAGGTAGTTAAGTCCTGTTTCTCCGGCAGGAGTGGTAAGGAAGCGATTTTTAGGGCATTCCCCCTGGCAGGCAAAAAGTACCTCACATTCCCGGCATACCTGCGGGAGAGTGTTGCGTTTATCCTGTCCGAACCTGTACTGCTTTTCCGAAGTGGCGAGCTCGTTTATCTCTTTTTTCATTATATTCCCTAGCAGGTAGTCAGGCTCCACAAAATGGTCGCATGAGTAAAGATCGCCATTGTGCTCCAGAGCAAGCCCAATACCGCACGTTTCCTCAAAAACGCACATTCCTGAAGGCATGCCCATCCATTTGCGTGCAGAAGCTTCAAAAGTTTGCACGAATACTTTTCCAACATCGTTTCTTACCCACTCGTCAAAAATGCAGCTCAGGAAACTGCCAAACTGTTCAGGCAGTACTGAATTATTCGAAACCTTGAATCCTTTTTGATATAGGATGTGCCCTTCTTCATCGATTCTATTTACAACCGGAATAAACTGCATCCAGTCTGTCCTTGCTTCATCCCGAAGGAAGCGGTAGACTTCAAGCGGATAATCGGCATTGGCCCTGTTTACTGTTGTAAGGACATTATATTCCACGCCGTGTTTTTGCAGCAGTCCAAGTCCCTTCATGACCTGGTCGAAAGTTCCATTCCCCTTTTTGTCTACCCGATAAGCGTCATGCAATTCACGCGGACCGTCGATGCTGATCCCTATAAGAAAATTGTTTTCCTTAAAAAACCGGCACCATTCGTCGTCCAGCAGCGTGCCGTTTGTCTGCATCGTATTTTCGAATACCATACCCGGTTTTCTGTATTTTTCCTGCAGTTCAATTGCACGCCGATAAAAGTTTATTCCCATCAGAGTAGGTTCCCCTCCCTGCCAGGCGACGGTTACCTGCGGGCTGTGGTGGGCTTCGATAAGCTGCCGGATGTAGTTTTCCAGAACTTTATCTGACATGCGGAACCTGCTGCCTGGGTAGAGTGCTTCTTTAGCCAGGAAGAAGCAGTAGGAACAGGCAAGGTTGCAGATCGCTCCTGTTGGCTTTGCCAGCACATGAATTCTGGGAGGCAGATAGTTTTGTGTCATTTTCGCTCCAGTTTCTAATTATTCGTTAATTCTTCCGGGTTTTGAAGCAATAGCCAGCCTGAGTATATTAAGTATAATTAGAATACTGGCCTTCAGGCAGTATTTCTGTTTACTGCTGTGACAATACCATGCGTGTTTCAGTTTCTCTGCCCCTTCTTTCCCCTATATCCTTCTTTCCCCTACATGTTGGTATCAAATCATTGTTCTTGTCTTACAATAAATTCCAGAAAACTGCATTTTCTGAGGGACGATTTATCGATCAAAAATGGGTAAGGAACTAAATTTTCGCTCCTCCCTATGAACTCATATTTATTCATGAACTGTTATTCTTGCCCTAAACTCGATTTCAGAAATATTTCAGAAACATTCTTATTTCCTGAGGAGGTAGTTTCTCACTCAAATATCAGTATGCAGGTGCAGCTTCTTCCTCGGCAAAGGCTTCACGCAGTTTGTTTTCTTCTTCTTTGGACAAGTTAGAGGCAATTAGTTCAAACTTCATTCCACTGGCAGCTTCTGACACCTTATCCTGAACTGCATCACTGGTCATCAGGAAAAGAGCTGACGTACCTTCTGTCACTTTGCTCTGGACTGACCGTATAAAATCATCACTAATACCCACATCAGCCATAGAACCAGTCAGTGCTCCCAATGCGGCTCCAACAACCATACCAAATATTGGGATAAAGAAAATCAGTCCAAACAGCATACCCCAAAAGGCACCACTAAGTGCGCCTACCCCGGACATGCTGGTTAATTGTTTGGTTTTTGGTTTCTTTTTTCCTTCTGGCCAGCTAACTATAGCTGCGTCGTGCAGGTTGATCAATTGTCTCTTGCTTAAATCTTCAATCACGCGAAGTGCCTTTTCAGCACCATCAGCTTTTTCAAACTTCAGAACTGTCAAAGTTGCTATAACTCGAACCCCCCTTTTATCATATTTTTGTTGCTTATTGCGTCTTGATTCAGTTTGCCAATAGAGGCGAAACCATCATCTCCACGCTATTGTAAATATTGAAAAAGCTGGGTTTTCTGTCTTCATCATTAGCTACAAGTTCTCTGCTGTCTTAGCATGCAGCAAAATAGTAACCGTGAAAGAGCATCGATTAAATCTCTCGTTCACCCCAACTGAACCTTCGAGATTTTTCCCCAAGCTCGTTATTCAATAATTTACTTTAAATAATTATTCTTTTATGCATATTATTTTATGCATATTGATTTATTTTATTTGGTCTTCTGAACGTGATTATCTTTAATATCGAAGATGTTCTATTCTTTCTTGCTGATCTTATTTTCATATTAAATTCTCACTCTATTTGGAAACTGTTAACTCAGTTTCCTGGTTAGCAAAATGAACAACGATATCAGAAGAAGGCATTGCTATATTTGCATTTATCAGAGCTTTATAAATTACCGTATTCAGTTTGTCTTCTGAAATTCTTGTTTCCACGAAGTTTTCTATCCAGCACCTGGCTTTGAACTTAATTCCTGACTCTGTGAACTCGAGTAAGAGAACCTGTACGGGATTTTCCTGCATGATCCATTTTTCATTCTTCATAGCCTCAATAATCAGGTTTCGTACATACTCGATATCCGGGCCATAAGATATGATCACATCAGTCTCGACACGGAACATTCTGTCAGGCATGGAATAATTCGTAATCATATCTGTCCCCATAATAGAGTTGGGGATTGTTACAAGACGATTGTCTCTGGTAAGAATTCGAGTTGATCTCCACCCAATATCTATAACATCTCCCCAAGTGTCAAGTTTTTCTATTCGAATACGATCTCCTATTCTAAAAGGGCGGTCAATGAGAAGCACAATTCCTGTAATTATATCAGCAAGAGTTGTCTGAGCTGCAAGACCCACAATAATTCCACTGAGGCCAAGAGCCGTAAGTGATGCAGTAAGTGCGGTTCCAGTGATCCCAAAATGATTTAGAAGAATTATTATGGCTAAAAAGCTGAAAACCAGCAGAAATATGTATTGTATCGAGCGGATTACTCTCTGGTCGATTTCTTCTCTATCTCGCAGGGGTACTTTGGATAGATACCAGTTTGAAGTGATAGATATGAGACGAAAAATAATATAGACTCCTATGCTCCAGTAAAGAACGAAAAAGAGATCATCCACCAATTTTGAATAAGGGTCTATAGACTTACTGAACAGCCTTACTATTGCCTGCATCCCCTGCAGAATAATATAAAGTAGCAGGAGATTTTCTAAAAGGCGAAGAATTCTGTCATCAGCTGTTGTTTTTGTTTTTTTGATTACTGGCCAAAGTAAATGCTTCAGAATTAATCGACTTACTATTATGGCTCCTATAGTCAGTGCAAGAATAATAGTCAGCCTCAGGAGGACTCCACCTAGTGGCAGTATCTGTTCAATTTCAACCGCTCATATCCCTCCCAGTTCCTGATGCGAATAAAGAATTCATCTATTCAATATCTTTTACTTCTTGTACTTGACTTCAGAATTATTCAATAAATTCTTGGAAGCGGTCTCTTCGGAGCTTGTAAGAGCTTTTTCTATTTTCTTACATTCAAGCGAATAATCAGGCAGAGTCGCTACTATGCGGGCATACCACTCACTTCCAGGACTTGCTGTAGCTCCCTGCATAAAAACACTGAGCAAAACAGTAGTGATAACAGCAAGATTTACAGTTTCGCTTCCTCCAACACCTTTCATATCTTCCATGGAGATTAATAGCAGAACAACGGATGCAAGTCCTCTTGGCCCAAACCAGCCCAGGAAAAGTACGGTTTCGGTGTGCAACTTCATGCCGATAAGGGAGATTGCAACAGGTATCATACGGATAACCGTGAGACTCAATATCGCATAGATGAATATTGGCCAGCTGATTGTAACAATTTTTGTAGTTACTATGATTCCGAATATTAAAAAGACTGCAAAACTCAGTATGTTTCCTTCGGCTTCCGTAAGGATGATCTCTTCTTCTGTAACTTTTATCTTACCTGCCGCTTGCGTGATTAAGCCTCCTGTAAAAGCAGCAATAAACCCACTACCTCCTAGCAAGTCTGCTACAAGCCAGGAGATAACAGCCAGGGACATAAACCCGATTTTGCGGTAAAGTCCTTCCATCCATCCAGCCTTTACAGCTTTGTTAGAAAGCCAACCCCCTACAAGCCCTATAACTGCACCTACAAGCATCCCTATTCCTATTTGTTCAAAGGCCAAAACAATCAGGGTACCTACTGGCCGTTTTAGTGCCTCTCCACTTACAAGTATCAGGAAAAACAGAAAGAAAGGAATTGCACCCCCGTCATTGAGTCCGCTCTCTACGTTAAGTGCCTGCCTGATTTTTTCAGGTACTTTTGTATTGTTAACTATCGCCTGGCCAAGCCCTGCATCGGTAGGAGAAAGCATAGCTCCTATAAGACCTGCTTCTGCAAGTGTTATATTCTTAAAAAGAAAAGCAGCAATAATAGCCCCTAAGGCTATTGTAAGCGGCATGCCAATAAGTAGAAGCCGGCCTGGAAGTTTTTCTTCATGCAATAGTGCCTGCAAATCAATTTTTGAGGCATCTGAAAATAAAGTCAGGACAAGCGCCAGCTCAGCTAAATTAAGAATAAAAGTGCTGCTTGAAGAGAGATTCACCAGGTCAAGTCCTTCCGGACTGAGCAGCATTCCTGCTGCCACAAAGATCATAGGGGCTGTGACTACAGTGTCTGAGATCTTTCGGGAGACAAGGCCAAAGAAAAAGAGCAACACTGCAAAAGCTATGAAAAAAATTGTGATTTCTGACGTCATGGAAATCCCTTTTGTTTCAGGTTATGCTCTCACATTTGTGCAGTTGATTGTTTCAATATTCGTTATAAAGTGTAAGCGACCAGAAACCTTAAACTGGTGGAAGCTGATCTCTGGAGACAGAATACGAATTTTTCTGGATTTGTTGAAGAACAGGTGCTTTATTCAAGCACTCTTTGAGATTAGCTACTGGTCTAATAGGCTGCGTCCTTACCCTTAGAGGCAATCTTCTTACTTCCTGGTTGAACTCTTTCTACTTGAGCAATTTTCTGGCAACCACCCTCCTCATCCTTATATTTGATCGGTTTTTTTAGATTTTCACATCTCCTTTTACTTTCCTGGCTCTGAAAAAGTGTTTTCTTGCTCCAGAATCTTTTCTTCAGGCGTTTCTACCCTTTTCCCCATCTCTCCTCCTATAAACATCAGCAGGATAAGGCCTGCCAGTGCCACTACCATGATCATGACCATCACATCCGGATCTGTGAAATTTAGTGTGGCAATTGCCAGGGCTGCCGAAAGGTTGCGCTGGGCGGTCCCGAGGGCAAGCACTCTCCTGATAGGCCTGCTGGATCCTCCGAGGAAGTAGCCTATGACAAATGAAACAAGCACAAAAACTACCGCTACTATAACCGCCGTAGTACCGATAACATTAACAAGGTCTGAGAAATAGACCACAAAGAAAGCCACAAAAAGGACAAGTAATGAAAGGTTGGTAGCCTGGGTCATCAGGGGTAGGAGTCCATTGGCTACTTCTTCGTATCTGGCTCTGATGAACAGGGCAATTACAAGTGGGAGAAGCATTAGCAGGATAAGAGACTTTGCTATATCCCACGGGTTGACGGTGACCCCTGAGAGTAGAAGCGGCAAGACTATCGGGACGTAAATAATAGTCACTACCATCAGGAGTACCATCAGCCCTACTGCAAAAGCAATATCCCCTTTTGCTACCTGTGCAAGTTTCGGGATAAACGGAGCTCCTGCGGAAGTACCCAGAAGGAAAAGCCCGATGGAAAGTCCTTCTGAGAGTGGAAAAATCAGAAGTATCCCGAGAGCAAGCAGGGGTACGAATATGAAATTGGCTACTATGGAGAAGATCACCAGTTTCGTGTTTCTCAGTGGGACAAGTATCTGCTGAACTGTAAGGGAGAAACCCATGGCAAGCATGCTGGAGAGTACGAAAATCAATGTCGAAAGGATACCAATTGTTTCAAGGAAACTCAAAAATGGAACAGGCTCAACCATTCTTCCTTCCTTCAGTTCAAAATCTCTCAGTTTATTCGTGTGCCATCTGATCAAGGGCTGCCGTAATTGTCAAGAATGCATTATCCCGGCCAAGAGCAATTTATGCTCCATAGTATCCCATATCCGAAACCACTTTTTTGAGATCTCTGCAACTTTTGTCCTCCCAGCTTCAATCCTATACTCGTGGTTCAGAATATTGCTCTGGACATTCATTTCAGGTCCATTTGGAACTTCAACCTTCCATCGGTCTCGAAGAGGTATGCTCAGAGCTTTTTTGATAGTCGCAACTGTTTCACCTTCTGCATTTTGAATATCCATCATGTCCCTGACCCGGAAAATCCATCATGTCCCTGACCCGGAGAATCCATCATGTCCCTGACATGGAGAAGCTTCTCTTTGAGTTTATACAACTCTTTACCCTGTGAATTCTTGATAATCAAAGTGTTTCGCACTCGAAGAGCTTTGCCGTCGACATAGAAAACTTTCTTTCCAGCTTCGTTTTCTATCCAGCAGTCATCTCCGGTAACAAGTTTTTCTTGCATCTTATAGCGTTGTACTCTTTCTTCTCCACAACCCCTGAGGCCTCCCATGATTCGCCTCATTAGAATCACCCCTTTTATTTAGTTTTATAAAAAGGATAACTGAATATGCAAGGCTGAATTATTTATTGCCTTGCCATGACCATGCGTGTTTCAGCTTCCTTGTCCTCGATTAGTTTGCCGCTCACGTCCACATTTACGCTGTAGATCTTGCCTGTGAACTCAAAAGGAGGCTCGTAATCAGGTGTAACTGGTGCTCCATGAGCTGAGCCACAGGTAATCCCACTGGTTAGACCGAGTACAAGCGGAGTCGTTACAGGGACCTCAGCCTGGCCGACTAATTTCCCGTCTATATAGAGCTGAGCTTTTCCAGGTGTACCCTTACCATTGGCAACATCTGGCTTACCGGTCACCTCAAACTCGAAGCGCAGTTGATGCCGTCCTTCTGGAACATTCTCTCCGGATTCTACGTGATAAAGGGCCTTGGCTACATAGTTATGTACCCAGTGCAGCTTTTTGCCTTTAATATAGAATGAATAGCCGGCATCGATACCACCATGGGCAAGCAGGATTCCTTCAGCACCTCCTGCTGGAATCTCTACATCGGCAGTGATGCTGTGTGCACGGTTAAGAACATTGACAGCTGCGTTTGCGGGAACTGGCTGAGTTCCGGGATAATAAACGTAGTTAATCCGATCGGCTGCAATCTGTGGCCGTTCATCAGCAAGGCGCAGCACTCCTCGGGCATCGATAGGCAGCACATTATATTTCCCTGCCTCTGCATACCAGGTAGCAATCATCTCGATTAACTTCGGCCGGTTTTCTGCAGCTACATTCTCGTTCTCTGCCCAATCCTTTTGAACATTGTAAAGTTCCCAGCCTTTTGCATCCAGTTCTGTCAACTTTTCTGCAGAAATCGGTTCACCAAAGGGTTTTCCTGCTTCAGTAAATGAAGGGCCAGGCCACGGACATACGGCACGCCAGCCATCATGATACAGGGAGCGGTGTCCCATCATCTCGAAATACTGGGTGTGGTGTCTGGTAGGTGCACTGGTATCGTCGAGAGTATGCGCAAAACTTACGCCTTCAATAGGCGATTGGGTTACACCTTTTATAGCAGTCGGAGGTTCGATTCCCAGGCAGTCCAGAACTGTAGGCACTATATCGATAACGTGGGCATACTGATTTCGGACTTCACCTCTTGCCTTTATTCCCCTGGGCCATTGGACTATGAATGGGTCGCTGACACCACCACGGTACGTTTCACGTTTCCAGCGGCGGAAGGGCGTGTTTCCAGCAAAGGTCCAGCCCCAGGCATAGTGGTTGAAGGTCTCCGGGCCCCCAAGCTTATCCAGTAATGAGAGGTTCTCCTGTAGTGACTCAGGCACGTTGTTGAAAAATAAATTCTCGTTGACCGATCCAGTAGAACCACCTTCGGAACTGGCACCATTGTCGGAAATCACCATGATTAAGGTGTTTTCAAATTCACCAGTGTCTTTCAGAAACTGCAGCAACCTGCCGATGTGGTAATCGGTGTGTTCCAGAAACCCGGCAAAGACTTCCATCATGCGGGCATAGAGCTTCTTTTCTTCCGGCGAGCATTCTTCCCAGGGCCTGACATCCGGGTCATGGCGGGATAGTTTTGCATCTTTTGGAACGATGCCAAGTTCCTTCTGCCGTGCGAATGTCTTCTCCCGGTAAACGTCCCAACCTTCATCGAACTTGCCTTTGTATTTGTCTGCCCATTCTTTAGGAACGTGATGAGGGGCATGCATAGCTCCCGGGCAGAAGTACATGAAAAAGGGTTTGCTGGGTGCTATCTGTTTGGAGTCGGCAATGAACTGGATAGCCCTGTCCACTATGTCTTCATTCAGGGTGTACCCTTCTTCGGGAGTCTTTGGAGGGGCTACTGAGTGATTGTCATAGACCAGCTCAGGGTAATACTGGTGTGTATCTCCTCCTAAAAAACCATAGAAACGCTCAAAGCCCCGACCCAGAGGCCAGCGGTCATAAGGCCCGGCTGCCGAGATCTGGTCTGCAGGCGTCAGATGCCATTTGCCTATCGCGTAAGTGTTGTATCCATGCTTGAGAAGGATCTCCGACAAAAAGCCATTCTCAAAAGGTATATAGCCGTTGTAGCCGGGATAGCCTGTTGAACCCTCCGTAATACAGGCCATGTTGTTTGAATGGTGATTTCGGCCGGTCAATATGCACGAACGGCTAGGAGAGCAAAGTGCAGTCGTATGCATGTTACTGTAAATGAGGCCTCCCCCAGCCAGGCTGTCCAGATTTGGTGTCTGGATAGGGCTGCCATAGCACCCAAGCTGGCCAAATCCCGTGTCGTCCAGCACGATAAATAATACGTTTGGAGCCCCCTCTTTGGCGCGCAGTGGTTCCGGCCAGGCTGGTTCAGACTGGTCAAACGTACGCCCGACAACTCCTGAAAAAGTGGTTCCTGATTTGTATTCTTTAAGCGACATTTGTCCCCCTGTCAATTTTGAAATTTCGGGAAAATATATAAAAAAAGTGAGGAAACTTACTTTGTGTTTTTCTCCCCAATTTTATTATATCAAAATTATTGTTCTTGCTTTGCAATCAATTCCAGAAATATCTACATTCCCAGAAGAGTGGTTTGTAGATCCAAATTCAGTATGCTGGTGCTGCTTCTTCTTCAGCAAACGCTTCACGAAGCTTGTCTTCCTCTTCCTTAGACAGGTTGGATGCAATTATCTCAAACTTGAACTGTTTCATGGATTCGAAGACCCTATCCTGTACGGCATCGCTGGTCATCAAAAAGAGTGCTGAGGTGCCTTCTTTAACTTTGCTGCGGACAGATCGGATAAAATCATCATTAATTCCAACATCTGCCATTGAACCTGTCAGTGCACCCAGTGTGGCTCCGACGACCAGGCCAAATATCGGAACAAAAAAGATCAGGCCAAATAGCATTCCCCAAAAAGCTCCACTTAATGCACCAGCACCTGATAAATCAGTCAATTGTTTGGTCTTTGGTTTCTTTTTACCCTCAGGCCAGGTGACTATGGCTGCATCATGTAGATTGATCAGATTCCGCTTGCTCAAATCCTTTACCACATCAAGTGCACGTTCTGCACCGTTAGCTGTATCAAATTTCAGAACTGTTAAAGTTGCCATTATAAAGCTCCTTTCTGCTTTCAGATTTATTCCTGGTTATCGTGCCAGCCCGCCAATCAAGATTCTGGAGAAGAGCATCTCAGGTCTATAGTTTCTGGTGAGTATACGGGGATAATTATTTTTTACCCACAAAACAGGCATATGATACTTTCTACCCTCAAGCGCACAACTTGCCGAATGATGACATACGGTTTTAGCTGGTGTGATCCGAAAGGAAAAATAGCGTATTCGGCGCACTCTTCCTGCCCCAAGTCTATTCGAGCTAGCTGATGAAAACCTGCAGGTTTCAGACGAAATGTCAAAAATGACAATTCAGGCCTGTATCCGGCTAAATTTTATATTTTCTACTCTCCCCCATTATTGAACTGCGATGTCTACCCCAGAATTCGCGGTCCCGCAATTACAATTGTATATTTAGATTTTTATGTATATTAGATTATACATATAATTCTATTTTAGTAGGATTTTAGTAGGTTCGTAGTTCTATAGAATCAGAAGTCCATTTAAGTGCCAAACTTAATTTCTGAAATCATTATCTTCTTTATAAACTGTCACCCTATTTTCCTGATCAGTGAAGTGGATGATAGTATGTAAAGATGGGACTGTGATACCTGCATTTGTCAGAGTTTTGTAAATTGCCGTGTTGAGCCGATCCTCCGAAATCCTGGTTTCCACAAAGTTTTCTATCCAGCATCTAACTTTGAACTTCACTCCGAATTCTGTAAAATCGAATAAAAGTGCCTGTATCGGTTTATCTTGCATTATCCAGTCTTCGTGAGACAGAGCTTCAAGAATCAAATTTCTCACGTATTCGATATCCGGGCCATAGGATATGATGACAAAAGTTTCGACACGGAATATTCTGTCAGGCATGGAATAATTCGTAATAAGTTCCTTTCCGATAACTGAGTTGGGAATTTTCAGAATTGTTTTCATGATCATGGGCTTGATTGATTATTCAAAATACAAGGTCCAAGAAGCTAATTTCAAGTTTTGGGATGAACTCACTTACTGATATCCTTCAACAGACTGCGTTATCCGAGACAGATTAACCAATTAAAACTCCCTTTTTGAATGCTATCCTTTTTGAGTGCCACAGGTCTCAACTGGATGCTGAGAATTCATCAAGTGCCTGTCTTATTACGAAAACTGATTGCCAGGTATCCCAGCAATTTTGATGTTAACCCCTAAGTATAACTCTCAGCGGAACCTCCGAGCTCTCCCCCAGGCTCGTTGTTCAGTAATTTGTATTATATAAATTATTTTTTATATATCATTTTATGTATGTTATTGATCATTTCCAGGGCTCGTTATAGTTAAATTACTCCAAGCTGCATGAGCCGGGCAACGGATATCAGTATGATTCCTGTTGTCAGCCTTATTTCCACTCTCCATCTTTCCCTGAATTCGGTGACTTTATTCGGGCTGAGTCCGAAAGCAAGGAGGAGACCAAGAGCTATTACGGGAAGCAGAAGCCCTATATGGTAAATGCCAATATATAACGTTCCTCTGGCAATATCGGTTTTTGTTGCCAGGATGCTCAGGAGTGAGAGAAAGATCGCTCCTACGCAGGGAGCTTTGACCAGAGAAAACATGCTTCCTGAAAGAAAGGACAGCGACACAAGGTTGTTCTGGTCCATTTTGCCCATAAAGTTTTTTAAGGGTGTGGGAGTCCTGAAGGTGGTTCTCGCATGCTTTTTCAGCCAGTAGGCATCAAAAATATGCCAGAAGCCGAGCAGGGCAATGATCAGGATTGAAGCTCCTATAAAACTTTCCTGAATATCAGGCAGGAAATTAACAACGCTGAGGATGCCTATTCCGGCAAGCATATACATGGCAAAGATTCCTGCCGAAAAACCGAGTGTGATTTTGAGCATGTCCTTTCTTTTTCCATGCTTGACAAGGGTAACTGAAGCAAGAAAAGCCATTACCGCAAGGAGGCAGGGGTTAAAACCCGCAAGAATGCCTGCTGCCAGAAGTAAGAAGGGGCTGATTTTTTCAAGGTGCTTGTTTTTTCCGTCTCGAGTCCCTGTCAGTGGGAGCGAAAGACTCTCGACAAAAAGTGTAGAAGGTATCTGAGTTTCCGTCAGAAAAAACCTTGCTGCGCTTAGATACATTTCATAAAAACCGCCCGTCACCTGGCCTCCAGATACCGTGGCTGAAGCGATGGATACAGGGGTCAGCAACAAAAAAATGCAGACCAGCGCAAAAATTCCTTTGTGTACAAACAACTTGGGCACATTTTTCTTGTTCATATATTTTTCCAGAACTATTTTATAACGTGATTTTAAACATCCAGGACCAAGACACATAATCTCTACTGAAATTCAGATTTTTACTCGTTTTAAGGTTTTTTCTTATGGAAGGAGAGAGTCTGTATCCGGATTGAGTTTTCATTCTTTAATTTCCTCTTTTATAGTAAAAAAATTATGTATTGATAACAATTATTTCTTTTGATTTTACTAATTAGTGTGATACTTTTAGTTTTAAATTTGTGTATCTGTATATTAATTTTGTTGAGATTTCATCTGTTTTATAATAGCCTATCTGAGCTAACCAGGATTAAATATAAATTAGAACTCTTCTAATTAAATTATTAATTTAATACATTCTAGTGTTTTGAAAATTTAGTTATTGATCACATGTTAACTCTGAATCGCTATATGTTGATGAAAAGCTATCAAAGATTATGCTCAATAATTAAATTGCCATGACACTAGCTTTGAAATAGCTGAGATGCTACCGTGCAGGAGGATATAATCCAGAATTAAGTGACTTTTCCCGGCAAAAAAGTATCGGAGATCTGGGAAAGCTCAACGGGGTAATACCATTCCAAAAATGACTTTATCAACGGATTAACCATAAATCAACTAAACGAGGTATACATGAAAAAAGTACCTGTTTTTTTAATAGTGTTTTTCGTAATGGCAAATATTTCAGGTGCATCAGCAGCTACAATCACAGTAGGCGCTGATATTGGGGGAGCAGATTACACCAGTATACAGGATGCTATCAAGAATGCAACTGCTGGCGATACAGTTCTTGTTTTTCCGGGAAACTATACGGAAAATGTATATGTTGACAAAGAATTAATAATCAGTTCTCTTTCTGGGAATCCGCTTGATACGGTTGTTAAGGCTGCTAACTCTGAAGATGATGTTTTTACTATTGTGTCGGATAACGTAACTATTCGCGGGTTTAGCATAACAGGCGCTGGAATAGATCAATATGGAGATGATAAAGCCGGGATTTATTTTGAGGGGGCCAATAACGGTATCATAACGGAAAATAATGTCAATTCAAACGGTTATGGCATTTTTTTACATGACTCGTACAACAATACACTTACAGATAATAGTGCATATATGAGTGGCATCGGCGGCATTTTTTTGTGGAATTCCAGCTATAACAGGCTGTACAATAATTACATAAACACAACTAATCATGAAGGTATATATCTATATGAATTAAGCAATAATAATGAGTTGAATAATAACACTGTGAATTTTACAGATTCCGGAATTGGGATTGATCTATCTTTATCTGATAATAATACTCTTACCAGTAACACAGTATTAAATAGCGAGTCAGGAGTTTTACTTACCGGATCAAACCTTAATTCTCTCATTAGTAATGTAGCAAATTCAAATAACTGGAACGGTATAGATTTTCAAGAAAGTAACAGTAATTCCCTGTGTAATAATACTGCAAATTTTAACAAGAATAATGGAATTTTCTTGATAAAATCAAACAACAACAGGTTAGATTACAATAATGCCTCAAATAATTCATATCACGGCATAAATCTAGATAATTCCAGCACGGGCAACATATTGACTGGCAATATCGCAGATTCGAATGGTAAAAAGAATATTCACGTTGCAGATCCAGAAAATAATATGATAAACGCTGTTTTACCTCAAGAAAATGACTCTGCTCAAGAACTGTTGTTCCAGAATTTTATACCGTCACTTATAGCGATAATAATTGCAGTTTTAATTATATCATGGAAAACACGTAAACATTAAGTATAAACTAAAGCGATCATTCACGGTAACCATTATATAATTTAAGTTTAGGGATAAATAAAACGCACCGAAAAAAACAGCCGGAAAAGAAAAAGACAGCAGAAACAGGGGAAGAATAGAAAGATATAGAAAGAAAAATCTGAAAAGATATAGAAAGAAAAATCCTAGAAAAATATTCTTTTTATCTGAAAGTTATCTGAAAGTTATCTGAAGAGTCTCCACAGTATTGAAGATTCTTCAGACTATTTTTAATATTCCTTAAACTATTTCTCAGAGTATTTTATTAGAGCAGTATCTCTGAATTATCAGAGTACTTTTTCCATGATGCCCAAGGCTTTTTCGATATCTTTCATTGAAGCCGCATAGGAAATTCTGATATGGCCGTCTCCTTCGCTTCCGAAGGCTGTGCCGGGAGTAACAATAACGCCGTTTGAGATAAATTTCGAGGCGACCTCTGCGGAATTTGAGACTTTCGGGAACGCGTAGAAAGCGCCTTTCGGAAGGGCACATTCCATCCCCAGCTCATTAAGTCCTTTTACAAGCACGTCCCTGCGCTTTCTGAACTCTTCTCGCATGGTCTCGATAGAATCTTTGGGTCCTGTCACTGCGGCATAAGCGGCTTTCTGAGCGATTGAGTTGGCGCAGGCCTGGAAGTACTGGTGCACCTTAAGCATCTGGTCTATGTAGTCTTTTCTGGCTGCCACGTACCCTAGTCTCCATCCGGTCATGGCATAGCTCTTTGAGGTCGCATTTACAGTAATTACGTTGTCCGAATAGCTGGCAGGACTTACGTGTTCTCCTTCGTAAACGAAGTACTCATAGACCTCATCGGAAACAATGGTTATATTGTGGTCATCTGCAATCTCGGCCAGGGCTTTTATATCTGCCCTGCTTGCGACTGTACCTGTGGGATTTGAAGGAGAATTAAGAACGATGACTCGGGTTTTCGGAGTGATTTTCTCAAGCACGGCATCAGGCTTCATAGTAAGGTCTTCGGCAAGGGGAACACCTACGGCTTTGCCGCTCAGGATTTCGGTCAGTGCATTGTAAGAAACGAAGCCAGGGTTTGAGATAAGGACTTCGTCCCCATGGTTTAAGAGGGCTGCAAGGGCAATTGTAAGAGCTTCCGATGCTCCAGAAGTTACAATTATTTCCTCAGGGGAAACCGAGAACCCGTTCTCTTCCTTGAACTTGGAGCTCAGGGCCTCTCTTAACTCCGGAATCCCCGGACCGACCGTATAACCCGTAAAGCCTTCGTTTATAGCTTTTATTGCTGCGGCCTTGATATGATCTGGAGTGTCAAAATCAGGCTGCCCCAGCCCAAGGTTAATAGCGTCCGAGCCCGCGGCTTCAAAAATCTTCCTGATCCCTGAAGTATCTATTCGGGCTACGTTCTCTGAAAACTTTATTTTCTTCAAATTAGGCTCTCCTGTATCCCTATAAATCAATTATTTTTAAATGTACCTTCTGCTTTCTGGCGATTAAGGCTTTTATTCGATATTCGTATGTCTCGACTTCAATTCGGCTTCAGAGGCGCCTGTAAGCGTAATAAGCTGAGAGATTATCGAATCAAGGAAAATAAGCGATGTAATTTCAAAAGATGTACCCAGCGGAGGCAGGGTTTTGTAACCTCCCCGCATGTTTCTTTCAAGGTAGCCGTCTGCGTCAGGGTCATTTTTAGTCTTGCTTGGAAGGATCATAGCAACATCCGAGATTCTACCGAGTGTGGATTCTTTTTTAGAGGTAACCGTTATGAGGGTTGAGCCAATGTCTTTTACTATTTTTCCGAGATCAGCTATAGAGTGGGTTTCTCCTGACCCTGAAATGGCAATCACTACATCCTCCGGCCGGACAGCAGGAGTTGTGGTTTCACCAACCACATACACACTGAATCCGAGGTGCATAAGCCTCATTGCAAAAGCTTTGGCAACAAGCCCGGACCTTCCGGCCCCCATCAAAAAGATTCTTTCGCCTTCCATAATTTTCTGGATCATTGATTTTATGGCTTCTCTGTCAAGTCTATCAATTATCTCACTAAGGTTTACTGCAATCATTTTCATTGATAATAGTACATCTTCGCAGTCGTTTACCTGAACTTTTTCCATATGAGTTCTCCGAAAAACATTGAGTTAAGTGCCTGGTTAAATGCTTGATTCTATAATAATTAATGGATTAAATTTTATTTACCTGCTTATGTTAATGATATTTATCGGCCTATGTTAATGATATTTATCGGCATATTATTATAATAATTACCTGCCTATGTAAATAATAGAAAATACTCCTGAAATGTCTTTACCAAAACCCTTCTTCAAATTTACAGTCGGATCTCAGGGCAAATTTCGGAAGCCTTCTTTTCACTTTGCCGCAATGCCAGCAGTTCAGGTTTTACCTGCTTGTTTGCGACTCAGTTTTATAATTAATAGCTTTAAGTTCCCAGTTCTCAATATTATTTTTTAATTCGTAATAGAGCCTCTGGATATCACAGTCACTCCCATTCCAATAAAAGTCTTTACGCGTTTCTCCTTTTTGGAGCTCTTCAAGTATAAATTTTGATAGGTGGAAAAGGGCTTTTTTATTGGAAAAAGGAATACTATAATTTACGCGATAACCACCAGCTGTTTTTCCATAGGACACGAGTGTGTACCCTTTACTTTCATATTCCGTAATCTCATCAAAACTGCAGACAATTTCAAACTCATGAACTGTAGACTGGTCAACTTTTGAAATTCCTATTAGTATCTGCGCTATAATATAATCAGGAACTTTCCGTCCAAACCATACGGCAATTTTCCCGTAAGTACAGACTAAGTTGACATCATTCCTGCCCATCTCAAAGGAACCTAGAGACTGGGGAGGGTAGATTATAGCTTCCTCGTCTTGGGTCTTTTGGGCACACATTGCTTCCACTTCGTTTACTTACTTGCAGAGACAAGTGCACTTATGAGATTCCGATCTTTCTTAAGGGTTTTGAGCTGGTTTGCAGGCCCTATTACCGTAAGTCTCTTACTGCTCTGTCTTTTGAAAATTTTACCAATAAATGAACCGTCCGTATTTGCAGGATAACTTTGCATCTCTATACCCGAAAAAACATCAGGCTGGATCGCTGACATTGTCATTTCTATAAGCTTTGCTTCCTCCATCGGGTTCAGACCCTTTTCAAGCACAAGAATTTTACCTTTTCGTACCTCATCGATTATGTATCTGACTTTTTCCATTGAAGCCATCTGAGAGATTCTGGCTTCGGATATCAAATCAAGCTGAATTCCCTGCATGTAGATCACCCGAACTGTTTTGCCAGAGCTTCATAAAACGAGTCCATTCCCACTCCTTCAAGAGCAGAAACTGGCACCATAGGATGCTGGGGGAAGGCTTCCTTTATGACAGCTGGATCGGCATCAGGAAGGTCTACCTTGTTTGCTACTATCAGAAGCGGAAGGTTTCTGGCTTCCATATTCCCTATTACTGTTACGTTGACCTGGGTATAGGGATTTTCGGTGGAATCCATAACAAGTATGACACCATCAAGGTCATCCAGCCATTTGACAGCTTCGATTACGCCTTCTGTTGCTTCTTTGGATCGTTTCTTGGATTCGGAATCACTCATTCCCTGCTCCATGAAGTCATGGAAATCGATTTTTGTGGCAAGTCCGGGCGTGTCTACAATATCGAGGCTAATTGTGTGTCCGTTGGTCTCAATATTTATTGCGTTCCTTCTCTTGGCATGCCGGGTTTCATGAGCGATATGAGAAACAGAACCCATTGTTTCTTCAGCTCCGACCCAATCCTTGAGTATCCGGTTGCTAAGGGTCGTTTTACCGGCATTGGGGGGACCGTAGATTCCTATGCATGCTCCTTTCTTCTTAAAGAGCTTGTTGAAAATTTTTGAAAAGCTTACCTTAAATCGTTTTATCATATTCATAGCTTCCCTCCTTTGGGAAAAGCATAGTACCTAAGGATTTCTCGGATTGCTTTCCTTTACGGGTTGTACTTAAATTTTTAATCTATTGATCCATGCACTTAAGTAACTTCTATTTATCGTACTGAGGGGATTGGGGGAAATTGTAGATGTTTTTTCCTTTCCAGTATATCTGAGATAAATAGGAAATTTAAGGTCCTTTCTATGGTAGAATAGAAAGTGCCTCCGTGGAAATAACACCAGAATATAAATAAATTGCTTTCTATCGCCTGATTCCCTCACCACATTAATAAAAAAGCTTTTTATCCAGAAATAAAAAGCTTTTTATCCAGAAGACTTTAAGCTCTCCAGAACTCTTGTCATTAGTATTAAATTTTTATATGTGCACTGATTTCTGCACTTTCCTTTATATTTTTTCCTATTTTTATTCATTCAATCTTAAAAATATAAATCGTTTTTATGAGAATATCTTCTGGTATCCTTCTCACTTAATTCTTTTTATAATTTTTACAGCTCAATTTTCCTCCAGATATTTCAAGATATCTTTTGGGAACTCTAGAAGATTTTTATAAATTTAAATATATTTTTTGAGCAACTAAGAGCATTAAAAGCTAAACCTATTATCTCGATTTAAGACCTTAGTTATATATTTAACTTTTTTATTACTTTTGAGAGTTTTTACCTGGAAACGCATAGATATTTTACATGGAAATATCTATTATTTACCTTTTCAGATTGGAGAGAGCCTCTGGTTTCTTCGATAGAATTTTGCTCATCTGCCCCAGATTTGCTCATCTGTCCCGAATTGCCATGTTTATAGCAATTTCGGCTATATTGGAGCTAAGGTCTCCTATTCTGGATAAACTGTCTACGACTGTCCCGAGTGAAATCATAATCTCATTGGATTTCAATTTCAGAACAGATTCATGCAGTTCTTCTACCCATGCGCGCATGTTGTCAACATTATCTATTACCTGATTTGCAAGAGAAGTATTCGCCTCAAATAGGGCCTCAACTGACTGTTTTACCAGTTCCATATAAGCAGCATTGAGTTTATCGATCTCTTCCATCACCTTATCATTAACAGGCTCTTGCAGCTTTGAGGTGGCATTTGCTATTTTCTGTGCGTGGTCAGCTATCCTTTCTAGAGGGCTTGCCGCCATTCTGTACTCGTGGTATTCCCCTACACTTGTTTCTGTGGTGCCCGTCATTCCGCCTTCACAGAGAATCGAGCGAAACTGCTTGGAGATCAGGAGATATAACCTGTCAACCTCGTCATCTCTCTGACTTACGTCAAGTGCAAGGTCGTGATCAATAGTTTTAAAGGCTCTTACCGCATCCTTTTGCATGGACACCGCAATAAGAAACATCCTCTGTACACCTTTTTTGATAGGAAGTTCATTCGGGTTAAGGAGGTCCTGGATAACCACACAGTTCGAGCTTTCCTCAGTAATTTCAGGACCTATGAGCTTGTAGCATACCTTCCTAATTGTTTGCTTCTGTTCGACGAGTATCCTTTCCGAGAAAAGTTCGATCCTGTCATATCCATGGAGATATGCAGCAATAATGTCTCGTTCAAGTGCTTTTGCTCCACAACCTGTAACATCAATTCTTTTCGTTTTGATTGACCGCCCTTCAAGAGCGGGATTTATCAGTAGTTTTCCGTCAGGTTGGGCTTGAATGGAAACCCTCGTGCCTGTTTTGATCCCCACTTTTTCAGCCCATTGTTTAGGAAGGGAAATAATATAAGTAGATCCACCTGTCTGCTGTACTTTTCTGGTCTCGATAATGATTCCCCGTTTTTGATTAAATCTGCTAGATCTGAAATTAGAAATGTTTATTCCTGATTCAAATAGCGCTTTCTGATAATACTTTGAAGTCTTTTTTTATATACGTGATTCAACTTTACTATTTATATTTGTGGATGTCCGCTTTTTTTATGAATATGTTGCAGAGTTCTGCGTTTCAGGAGACCTGGACCCTGTGAAGGAACGCAGTAATAAATATTAAAGAACAACGCATTCTGAGCATGATGATACTTGAAGGGCACGCCTGCGCGTCGGGAGCAGGAACCATTATCGCAGCATTTGCAACCTGGAAAGGTGCGGCATTTGGAACTGGCTTAAAAACATATTCAGAGGTGGAACTCTCGGACTGCGAGAGAAAAATCCACGGATCGATTGAAGGAATGCCTGAAGCAGACACTTTTCTTATTGAAAGGTGTGTTGAACTTGTGCTTGAACACTTTGAGATTAAACTTGGGGGCAAGGTAAAAACAAGCAGCAATATTCCTCTTGCAGGCGGACTTAAGAGCAGCAGTGCAGCTGCCAATGCAACTGTACTGGCAACCTTAAATGCTATTGGAGAATCAATGCCTCCTCTTGATGCTGTAAAACTTGGGGTAAGAGCTGCAAGAGAAGCAAAAGTAACCATAACAGGGTCTTTTGATGATGCCTGTGCTTCTTTTTTCGGCGGAGTTGTGGTCACTGATAACCGGGAATTGAAACTGATTAAAAGAGAAGAATACAATTCAAAAGTCCTTATTTTTGCGCCGAACAGAAAAGTGTTCAGTTCGCAAACAAATGTTAAACGTTCAAAACTCATTGCCCCATATGTGGATATGGCATATGAACTTGCACTCGCAGGAGAATATGAAAAAGCAATGACCTTAAACGGTTTCCTCTACTGCAGCGCTCTTGGCTTTGATACTGAGTGCATTCTTCGAGCCCTGGAATGTGGAGTAAAAGGGGTAAGTCTATCCGGTTCGGGCCCAGCGTATGTTGCGCTTGTCAAAGAAAACCAGATCGAAGAGCTCAGGTCGGCCTGGGAAAGCTGTGGGATCGAAGGCAGGGTTATAGAAACCTCTATAAATAACAGAGACGCAATGTCTTTGTGAACTGCCACTAAGCTAAAGACTTGGCGGCTTCCTAATTCATAGATGACCATCGGCATCTCCAAAGGCTTTAATTCCGGCTGAACCGTCCGTACTGAGTCTCACTCTTTCGCTTGTTTCGGCTTTACGTAGTTACAAGCTAGAGTCGAAGGTTTTTCTACGACCTGCTGAGCCTGATGGTAGACTCCTGGAATAAGGTTGCCTGGTTTTCGCATACCTTAATCTAATATTAAATTATCCGATGGGTCTATATGAAGTTAAAGAATACTGAAAAGAATAGGGAGAAGTTGACGCTTATATCCCCTGAGCTAAAGATACAGGGGTTTTACGCTTCTTCATATAAAACGAGGGGTTCACTTGAGCGAACTTGAAGATGTCCGCAGAGAAATCGAAGAAATTGATAGGGAAATTCTTGCTCTAATTGATATAAGAGTAAATCTGGCTGAAAGAGTACTTGAATCAAAAAGAATAAATGGAACTTCGATAAATGACCAGAAGCAAAATGAGGTTGTAATTAGCAGAGCTTTAAATGCCGCAACCGAGCTCAACCTTGATCTTGGGTCTATAAAGGCTATATTTGAGATTCTTATCAGGATGAGTATTGAACGTCAAAACGAGTTGAGCGGCAAAGGAAGTCTGCCCTGACTGCTCAGGAGAAGCTAAAAATGGTTGATATCTCAGTAATTATGGGTTCCGAATCCGATAGGCCTATCGCCAACCGTGCGATATCCGTGCTTGAAAAGAGCAAATACACTTACGAAGTAATGGTTATCTCTGCTCACAGGAACCCTGACGAACTTGAAAGCTACATCTCAAGTACTGATGCAAAGGTCTTTATTACAATTGCAGGTTTATCCGCAGCCCTTCCTGGGGTTGTAGCTTCCAGAACAAAACGACCTGTAGTAGGAGTCCCAGTGAGCGCGAAGCTTGGTGGACTCGATGCCCTGCTCTCTATTGCTCAGATGCCCCCAGGAGTGCCTGTAGGAAGCGTAGGGATCGATAATGGAGCAAACGGTGCACATCTTGCTCTGAGAATTCTGGATTTGGTTGACACTGTGAAGCCTTAAGGAGCCTGTTAAAAATCTCACTTCCTGGCTTAATAGAGTAATAATCAATTTACTAAAAATCAACTACTAAATTGAATCGGCAGCTACTAAAAATCAACTACTAAATTGAATCGGCAGTAAACGCAGTCGGCTATTTACAAAATTTGGTCGACTCACTCCGAAGACTCTTTTTAAATAATTTTAATTATTCGCCCTATGTTTAACTTTAGTCAGTTCAAAATGGATGTTAAATCAATTCCCTGACATTGCTTGAAAGTCTTACTTATCCAGCGCGGCTAAAAAGATTTTCACGCAGTAATTTGTTGCGAACATGGGGGCACTAATGCTGTTGCCGTGACCTGTTCCAATGTAGCTATCAATTCATCAATCTGAGTTGAGGTGAAAAGCCCATCTGGGCCCTGTGGCGTAAGGTCAGTAAATGGTGACTCATAAAGTAATGCAGCGTCCATTGCTCCGTGTTCTGTAAGATGATTAATTATCAGGTTTATGAACTCTATCTGGTTTGCAGTCAGGGTCTTACCTGTCAGGAATGTGGCCAGTGACTGTTTTGCAGCTTCCCTATCAAGACCTATAAGTGAACGCACGAAGAGACCGAGTCCATGTGACACCTCTTTGGCAAGGGCAATTTCTTCCGGTCCTCCCAGCCCGCTTTCAGAGAGTATCCGCTCCAGTTCATCAAGATCAGGTGCAGCCAATGGAATATTCATCCGAAGCTTATGGATTACGGTATTGTCCTGATGTTCCAGGAGGAAAGCACGGGTCTTGGCGCGAAACTTTTCAAAATCTCCGGCTTCGGCAAAACCGGGTAATTCCACATCGGTTTCTCTGCCCATTTCATCTTCGAAGTCAGTGTAAATCGGCTTTCTGTGGTGTTTTTCTATTAGTTTTACCAGATCCCGGAGGCGCCGTCTAAGCGATTCCAGCATGGGAGTTGTCACATTCTCCCACCATTCATCGGTCTGCACATCAAGAATTAGACTCATCTGTTCACGTACCATTGGAATGGCTGATTTTTCTTCAAGCAGACCTGCAATATATCTCACCTGATTGCTCAGGCGCTCAAAGGCTGGCTCGGCGCGCAGTAAAGCCAGTTGCAGGTTCAGGACCAGGAGATCAAAACGTTTTGCTTCCTCTGCTTCCGGTTGCAATTCTGAGGGAAGACCTGCTACCTCATGGGAAAGTTCGGAGAAGTCTTCGCTGGATAATTTTATCCAGGCTTCGGGTTTTGAGTATTTCTCGACCAGTCTCCTCCTGGGACGCACTACGAAGTTATCCAGATTCATAGAAGCAATTTCACTGTGTAACGTTTCGGCAATCGAGAAGCGGACTTCAGCTTCAGTTTTCGGTTCACCATATATTGCAGAGGTCTCGGCACCGGCTTCACAATCGATGCCAGATTCAAGTTTTCGGTCAAGCTCTGAGAGTAATTCAAGACGTGACTTGAACAGGCGTGTACCAAGCGAATCTCCCAGTGAACCGTCAGTGGTTTCCGGGTTCTGGCTGAAAAATTCCAGGTTCTGGCAATAATCAAAAAGATAAAAGAACTGTTTGTCTTTTCCAGGTTCGAAAAGGTCAGGACACAGACGGGTACCACGCCCTATCATCTGCCAGAACTTTGTCCTGGAACGCACCAGTTTGAAGAACACCAGATTCACGACCTCCGGTACATCGATCCCTGTGTCAAGCATGTCCACTGAGATGGCTATATGCGGGGTTTTTTCTTTGACCGAGAAATTGTCTATCAGGCTCTGGGCGTATTCGGTCTTAAATGTTATAACACGGGCAAACTCGCCCTTGAAATGCGGATAATTGGCATTGAACCGCTCGGCAATATACTCAGCATGAGCCTGGTTTTTGGCAAAGAGAATGGTCTTGCCCAGGCGGTCATCGCCAGCGACTTTTAAACCTCGTGTCATCAGGTGTGCCAGCACCTTATCTACGGTGTCTTTATTAAACAGCCATTTATTGACGGCTTCGGCCTCTACCCTGTCAGGGATTTCTCCGTCTTCGTCCCCCCAATCCAGAGATTCCCACTGCTCTTTATCCTCATCGGATAGGTCGTCGTAATTGATCCCCTGGCGCTGGAACTTCAGTGGCACTGAAACCGCTTTTGGAGGGACAAGGAAACCGTCTTTTACAGCTTCTTCGAGCTGGTAGGCATCGGTGGGAACACCGGGTTCAAGGTCAAAGAGGCTGTAGGTATTTCTTTCAATTTCATTTTTGGGTGTTGCTGTAAGGCCAACAAGGAAAGAGTCAAAGTAGTCGAAAATCGCTCTGTACTTCTTGAAAACCGAACGGTGCGCCTCATCAATAATTACAAGGTCGAAATGCCCGGATCCAAAGCGGCGCTGTCCGTTGTTCATTTCTTCTATCTGCTTCATCATTGTCGGGTAGGTTGAAACGAACACTCTTCCGTCTGTGTCTTTTTCCGTTACAAGGTTCACAGGAGCGGAATCATGGAGGTGCCGCTTGAAGGCATTTACGGCCTGGTTAACCAGAGCTACCCTGTCGGCCAGGAAAAGCACTCGTTTGACCCAGTTGCAGCGCATGAGAAGGTCGCAGAGTGCAATGACTGTACGGGTCTTGCCAGCGCCTGTTGCCATTACTACCAGAGCTTTCCGGTCATTGTCCTGTTCAAAGGATTCTCCGATGCGGCGGATGGCACGAGTCTGATAGTAGCGGTCTGCAATTTTTGAGTTAATTTTGGCTTCGGAAAGAGACCTGCGGCTGCTGCGCCGCTGGATAAGGAGTTCAAGTTCGGATTTTTTGTAGAAACCCTGCACCTGCCTTGGAGGATACATGGAATCGTCCCAGATCCAGTTTTCGTATCCGTTTGAGTAGAAAATCACCGGCCTCTGCCCAAATTGTTTTTCCAGGCAGTCGGCGTAGAGTTTTGCCTGCTGCTGGCCGACCTGCGGGTCTCTGGTAGTGCGCTTTGCTTCAACGAGGGCAAGGGGCTTTCCGTCGTCTCCCCAGAGCACATAGTCTACAAAACCGACCCCGCTTTCGTTTGGCATGCCTGATACTTCAAATTCCCTGTCCTGAGCTTTGTCAAGGGCCCAGCCGGCTTCTTTAAGCAGGAGGTCAATCAGGCTTTTTCGGGTCTCAGCTTCGGAATAGTCGTGTGTGTCCGGCTGTAGGGCTGAAGCTTCTTTTGCCTTTGCAACTTCGGCACGCAGGCGTTTGAGTTCTTCGTCCATTGCGGATTTGTCGGCCAGAAGTAGAGAGAGTTTTTCGTCTTTTTCCCGGAGGCTGGATTCCAGGTTTTGAAGCTGCTCTATGGTCTGCTTCGGGACTGTTGTTTTTGGCAGGTCATCAGGGTTAAAGCTCAGCCCGGGTTCAGGCTTTTCTTTTCGCGCATAGGTGCGTGCCAGCCAGTAGGTAATGTGGAAAAGTTCACTCACGGCTGTCACTGAATCATATGCCTGAATGGAACTGTTGCTGTGCACAGCCTCGTTTCCAAGCTGGATAATGACCCGTGCTTTGTTGAAGATTGCCTCTCCCGCAACTTTTTTGAATGTAGGCTCATGAATGAGAGCACTCAAATTTTCCTGATACGGCAGGAGCAGTGAATAATCGTACTTGTATATCCACTGCACAGCCAGTTCCAGAGCCCTGCGAGCGTAAAAACAGGCAGTGCGAGGGTCAGGATAAACCGCATTTGAGGCTTTTTCGGCTGCCTCATACAAAGAAGGCCATTCGGCTTCGAGAAAGGCAAAATTGGTCATTAATATCCTCCGTTACCCATTTGCCGTTCGAAAGATTGTCTTACCAGACCCATTACATAGGGAAGCTCATCCAATGATGCCAAGCCAATTTCTACGTCACCATTACCCCAACGCCCTATGTTGGAAACATCTTTGCAGAGCCCTTTTGGATCGGTGATATCAGAAAAAGACATATTAAGAGACAGGCGTAGCCGTTTAGTTTGTGGGACTACATCCACAAAGTTGGTCTCAGCCTTGTAGGCAACGTAAAGCTTGAGAAATTCCTCGGTTACACAGGGATCAAGAGCAAGCACTTCTTTCCTGAAGGCTTCAAAAAGTTCATGCATTGAACCGGTATGGATATATGGATGATCTTCGATTGTGTAGCCCGATTTTACATCTTTGAACTTGTAAACTTCCAGAAGGTCATTTTTAATATTTGGAGCTGTCCAAACCTCAAGAGCAATATCTGCCAGCCTGCCAGCCCTTTCCTTAATAGCTTCTTCATTCCATTGGTCCAGCTGACCAATTCCTTTATTGAGTTTTAGAGGGCTTTCTTTGAAGCCGCCTACCATATCACGTTTTTCTTTGAAAGACCGAGAACTATACTCAGAATTATATCCAGTAAGTGTAAGGTTGCCAAGAGTATGAAGCCATGTCTCATGAATCATTTTCCAATCCGAACCCAGTTCTGCTATCCAGGTCAGGGAGAGATTCTCATTCTGCGGCATGATATGCTCTATAGTGTATTCGTCTACCTGGACACGTTCTTTACGTCCATAATTTTCCAAGCGTCTGAGCAAGTAACTGCGGCTTCGGAAGTTGTAGAGGTCACGGGTTTGCAATTCGCGCCTAAATTCTTCATTGCTGGGAAAGCGACGATAAGATGGTAAGAGAAGAAGGTTCGCCTGGATGCTTTCGAGATAACGATCCTTTTTGAGGGATCTGGCAAAGGTCGCAAAGGTCTTGTTCAATGAATTTGTTGGGATAGAGCAAATAGCGCGTCGGAACACATAGGATTCGATCAGCCGAACTGCTGCAACAAAATCTTCCCTTGACAGCATTCCGGTTGAATAGTCGTGATAAAGTTCGAGTAAGAATGGATAAGCTACATCTACTCTAAGCTCGCGTAAGTCGTGGAAAGAAAGTTTCAAATCAGGATCTGTCTCTTTTCCGAGCGCCATAGCGCAGAAGTAGCGGGAAAAGATCCGGATGTTGACTACAAGCGCTTCTACTCCCGCCTGTGCCGTCTTTGTAGAATTCGCATGAACTTTAAACGCCTCATAGACTTCCCCGATTCTCGGAATCTCTCCTGTCTTAACAGTCAAATAATGGCGCATGAAACCGTCGAACTGCTCACTGTAGGCTTCCTGTCCGAAATCCACTTCCATTGGCCGCCAGAACTGTTCATAAAGCCTTGTCTGTAGCTGTGGTTCCAGCCCCATCAGGATATAGTTGCGGATCAGGTCGGCCTGACTAAGCTCTTTGCCGGTAGAGTTCATGCTTTCGAAAATGAGCTGTGGGTTGTCTTGATCGCGGTTTAGCGCAATATCAACTACTATAAGTTTGGCAAGCCCTTTACAAAGGGGAGTTAAATTATCTTTACATCCGGCAATCCATGACTCAAAAAGTTTGAAATTTTCCGTTACCCGCAGAGAAAACTCTTTTGGCTGCTCTCTGTTGGAGACAATAGAGGTGAGTGATTCTTTATCTGTCTGTGACAGGATAAGCTTGTAGTGCCTTTCTCCTTCTTCTTCCGGGTTGAGCAGATAATAATTGCGCAGTTTGCGCGGAGAAAATCCATCCAAAGGCTCACGTTTTTCTTCATCGAATTGGTCAAGCGCTCTGGAAAGGGCAGCTATCAGCAGGGTTACTGTGGTCAGACGCTGCTGTCCGTCGATTACGAGCAGAGGAGACTGGCTGGATACCTGATAGATCCCTTTTTCGATGTAGACAATAGAGCCGACGAAGTGAGCTGAGATTTCATCGTTACTTCCTGTGCGTAGAATATCGTCCCACAGCTGCAGACACTCTTTTTCAGTCCATGAGTATGTGCGCTGATAGATGGGAATCACAAATTGAGGGGATTTTCTGAGAAAATCAAGCAATTTGGCTTCAGTAGCTTTCATAAAAATCAGTCTCCTTTTAGTCCTGTCACGGTAGACTCATCCAGTTTCCTATGCAAGAGTGAGATAAGAGAAAGATAATCAGCAGCATCATCTTCACCCTGCCAGAGTATTTTTGGTTCGTGAGCTAATGGATTACGAACAGCTGCAAAACAACCTTTTAAAAGTAGAGCAAAACCTTTGTGTTCAGATCTTTCGGTCTCAGTTCGCAATGAATTAATCGCCAGGATTGGCTTTTCTATTGAAAAAACCTTATCGATAAGAGCAGCACCATCTGCCTGTACCCCAGAAAGATCTCTTATCCGTTGAGCCAGACCTTTAGAAGCTTCAAACACTGCATGAAAATAATTATCCTGCAAAAGCTCAGGACGGCAATACTTCAAGACTTCTGGATGTATTTGTCTTCCTTTAAACTTTGCCCGGATAGTCCGTGCCCTTTTTTCAGCTTCATCAAGAGTTTTTGCGATCTTACACTGCCTGAATTTTCCATCCTTCCCGTATTCCAAACCTGAGAACGAAAGTATAGTGTTTAGATGCTGGCGATTCGTTTCGAACTCATCATTGCGCCCTACGAAACGAGCGGGGGTTAGAAAAGATTGAATAAAGTCAACTATCAAATTCGCGCACTGATGTTGTTTTTGATATTTCAGGAATACCCAGTAAAGCCGTTTCCATTTTGTGGACTCACCGGAATTATCCACCAATCCCTTACTGATAAAAAATCGAGAAATATCGTCACCAGTTCCGCATTCCCCAAGCAATCGTGCAAGTGCTTCAATTTGACCTTCAGAGAATGGCGGAACAGCACTCATCTTACAGTTCACCCCTGAAAGCCCGGTACTGAAGAGAGAAAAAAAGCTCATCCAGTTCTGCCAGCGAGGCTTCATATGCTGATTTATAATTTTCGATGGCTTTAACATGGTGGGAGAATTCACGCTGGAGGTCGAGAGGTGGAAGAATTACCTGCAACTGTTTTAGTAAACCTGCATTAAGAATTCCCATTGTCCCGCCATGAGCCATACGTTCAAATTCTGCTTGAATGGCTGGGAGTGAAAGTAGCGCTGTAAGAAAGTCTGAAGTAAGCAAGTTCTTGTTTGGTGTGATTTTGAGAAGTCTAGGATTGATAATACCCGGTTCAATTCCAGGTGGGACCACAAGCACCTTACCAAAAGAACCGACAAGACTGACCAATAAGTCTCCCTCATTCACAGCACATGCCTTCAATTGTTGATACTTTCTTTCGCTAATGTAATAGTCACCAATGTCAAACCGACCAGCTATAACCTGTTCTTGGCCGTAAATACGGTAACCACTTGTAGTGTACTCTTCTTTTTTGAGTGAAGAACCGAATGGACCAGCTTTTATTCCATATTTCCCAACAACTACCTCGGGCATACCAACTTTTTTCCATTCTTTAGGATTAGTTACAGGGTCACCGAACATCTCTATAAAAATAGCTTCCGTGATTTCATCAAGCTGAGCAAGGGCAGCTCTACGTTTCGCTCGTAGAGCCTCCGCACGGTCCAGAATATCTGCAATTCTCTTTTGTTTCTCTAATGAGGGAAGAGGAATTAGGAGAGCTTTCAAATTCGGAGCCTTAATAGTTTTGATCGTTGTTGAGGATGATTCATTATCCAAGGAATTAAGAAATTCAGGAGAGCGCATATACATCCAGAGATAACGCTCATACACTCTTTGTTTATTTGGAGATATTCGGATGAGATTGGCCGTGATATTGCCACCGTGAAGCTCATGAGGTACTATACCAACCTTGCCTATTGTTCCACGAACGGACATAATCAAGTCTCCTTCTTCTAGATTTGTCCGGGGAAATTTTGATGATGTAGTTTCCGAAATGAATCTCCATTTCTGTCTATCCAAATCAATGGTTCCATCCTCAGTAATCAGTTCCCCTCTCACTTCCGGAACTCCATTATTCAAGTATTCTATGCCATAGTAAGTTGGATATCGATAGATTTCTTTGCAGATCTCTCCTAAAGAAACTAGATCTACAGTCATCCTAACATCCCTTCCAGTTCTTTCATCCCCTGCTGAATCTCCACTTCCAGCTTTGCGAGGCTTTCAAGTATCTCTTTCGGGGCTCTGTATTCCACTTCTTCATACACAACTTCCTTGTAGCGGTTGAGGGAAAGGTCGTACCCCTGGGCTTCAATATCCTCTTTTGGCACGCAGAAGCTCTGTTCGGTCCTGGCTCGTTTGAGTTCACTCTTATTGCGCTCCTGCCAGCGGGCAAGGACATCAGGAAGGTTATTTTTGGCGTGCTCGTCTTCGTTAAGCCCGGTTGAAGGGACAGGGCCCAGTTTATCCTCGCTCAAAAGCGGGCTCCGTTTATCGTCAAGGCTCCAGCCGTCGGCCTGCATATCGTAGAACCAGACATTGTCTGTGCCTCCTGAATTTGTTTTCGTGAAAAGGAGGATAGCAGTAGAAACGCCGGCATATGGCTTGAAAACGCCGCCCGGAAGTGAAACAACCGCGTCAAGCTTCTGCTCCTCGACAAGCATGCGGCGAAGCTCCTTATGGGCTTTGCTTGAGCCGAAAAGCACGCCGTCAGGAACGATAACAGCCGCCCGTCCGCCTGGCTTTAAAAGGCGCATGAAAAGGGCAACGAAAAGCAGTTCGGTCTTTTTGGTCTTCACTACTTTCAGGAGTTCCTTAGAAGTGCTCTCATAGTCCAGCGAGCCGGCAAAAGGAGGATTTGCAAGGACAAGAGTATAGGCTTCCTCGTCGCTGGAATAGTCCTGGGCAAGAGAGTCGCGGTAGCGAATATCCGGGTTTTCCACGCCGTGCAGGAGCATATTCATGCTGCCTATGCGGAGCATGGTGTTGTCGAAATCGAAGCCGTGGAACATATCCTGGTGGAAGTGCTGTTTCAGCTTTTCGTCGTGCAGGATATTCGGGTAGTGTTCACGCAGGTATTCGCCCGCACACATCAAAAATCCGGCTGTCCCGCATGCAGGGTCGCATATGATGTCTGTCGCCTGCGGCGAAGTAAGCTCAACCATCAGGCGGATAATATGGCGCGGGGTCCGGAACTGTCCGTTCTGGCCAGCAGATGCTATCTTGCCGAGCATATACTCGTATAGGTCTCCTTTGGTATCGCGGTCTTCCATCGGCACGTCGTCAAGAAGGTCCACCACTCTTGAAAGCAGGGCAGGAGTGGGAATGGTGAAGCGGGCGCCTTCCATGTGTTTGGCATAGGTTGAGTCGTCTCCGCCCAGGGTCCGCAGGAAGGGGAAGACATGTTCGCTGACTATTGTAAACATCTCTGCCGGAGTAAAATTTTTGAAATGGGACCAGCGCAGGTCTTCGTAAGATCGGCCCTTATCGTCCTGGCCTTCAGGAAAAATATGGCGTTCCATAGGGCGTTTAAGGCGGACTGATTTGTTTTCTTCAAGCGTCTGGAGGTCGTCCAGCCTCCGTAAAAATAGCAGGTAGGTAATTTGTTCGATAACCTCAAGGGGGTTTGCTATGCCGCCGGACCAGAAAGTGTCCCATATGCGGTCGATTTTGTTTTTCAGTTCACCTGTGATCATTGTTATTCCTCTAAATCATGAGGTTGGAATGCATGGAAAGAGCAAGCACGTGGAAATGGTTGTCAGATTTTTAAGGGATACACTGTCAATCCTGTGCTTTCTCAGCTAGTGTTTTTGTGATTTTTTGTCGTGTACTCAGTTATTCCCGTTTATTTTTAACTTTTACTCTTTTTTACGAATTTTCACATTAAGGGGGATAAGTTCCACTATCTTAAATCACGATTTTCTTTTGAATGATATTATACAGTTTATATTATAACAGTTAGCAAAAATAAATGTTTTGAATTAGTTTTTTAACCTTAGTAAAAAACGTTTTCTGCTTGAATACTGATTTTTTCAATAAGATCTTCTAAAACGAGGAGGGATGACTGAGGGATGAAACAAGTTATGTCAAGTCTATTCCTATTGGTCAATTGGGAGTTTAGTAAATAATCCTTATAGAGTTACAGTCAGTCACCCGGAGGAGTCAAAAGCATATATGACAAGTTATGGAGACAACGCTATATATGTAGTTGGCACAGAAACAAGTGCTGTTATAGTTGTCATGCCTGCAGAAACTGGTCATTCCTCCTTAGATCAATTTATAATAAATTCTAGTTTACCATCTGTTTTAGGTGTCAAGAAGCATGAGACTTCTTCAAACAATTCATCAGAAGTTTCATGGAAGACTGATTCCGAATTACCTACCTTAGCTACCATGGTTGATTTAAAGTCCTCAGGGAGGGTATGTCTAAGAAGGCATCCATAGCCAAACGAACCACCCTTTGGTTCCAAAAACTAAAAGAGTTCAATCTACCGGGTGGCTCCTAAGCTTGTTTCGAGTGTATACGAGCATAGATGTCAGTATGTACGCTTATGGTTATATCTTGTTTTTACCAGATCTACCCGTAGATATGAACGCTCAATTTTGAAAATGCAAATAGCTTTTCTTGTAACACAAAATCGATATGTGAATGCCATAAGAGCTGAAGACCGAATGCCTACATTAACATTAAATTTGTGCAGTTTCAACTTTTATTAATGCTCATGCAGATCTTTCGATCGGGTCTGCACAGCTGTTTGGGGGCAGGTCTGTTTATCCCTGCCCTTATCTCAAGCCCGGGCTGGGCAACCCTCGCACACTGATAAATATATTTTTATTTTTTGCCTGTTCTTACATTTCTTTGCTTTTTATCCTTTTTGTTGGGTTTACTTCCTGTTTTTATTCAGTCCTGTATGTTAGATCTTAAGTATTATTCAGTTTTGAAAACAATAGATATAAAGGATATTATAGTACATTCAGTATTAACATAATAGAAATTTTATAGGGGTGTAAGAATAAATGAAAATGAGGAAAAGATTGTATTCAATAGCGTTATCATCAACAACCCTTATTTTATTTTTAATTCTCATTTCATCTTCAGCATCGATGGCTTCTGCACAAAGCGCTTCGCCCACAATAACTGAAACTTCGATGATCACCAACCGATTAGTGGATAATACTATAGCATCAAAGGAGAATTCTATTACCGGAGTATCAGAGGAGAATTCTGCCAATGAAGAATCAGTAGATATTACCACAGGATCGGTTGCTGCTATCTATGGTGATAGGATAGTGTGGACAGATAATCGCAATGGAAACTCCGATATCTACATGTACGATCTCTCCACTCACAACGAAACTCAGGTCACTAACCACAGATCAGCAACCAATCCTGTAATCTATGGTGATAGGATAGTGTGGGCGGATAATCGCAATGGAAACTCCGATATCTACATGTATAATATCTCCACTTCCGCTAAAACCCAGATAACTACCAATAACTCAACTAAAGGTAACCCTTCAATCTCTGGTGATAGGATAGTGTGGGCAGATAGTCGTAATGGAAATGGCTCCAATGTCTATATGTATAATATCTTCACTTCCACTGAAACCCAGATAACCACTAGTAACTCAACTCAAGGGAATCCTGCTATCTCTGGTGACAGGATAGTTTGGGTGGATAATCGCAATGGAAACTTAGATCTCAACCTCTATATGTACAATATCTCCACTCATATGGAAACTAAAATCACCACAGATGGATCTGAAATTAACCCTGCTATATACGGAGACAGAATAGTGTGGGAGCACTGGGATATTTACAATGGAAGCTTCGATATATATATGTACAATATTTCCACCTCCAATAAAACTCAAATAACCAACAGCGGATCCGCAAACCCCCCTGTTATTTACGGAGACCGGATAGTATGGATTGATTCTCGTGGTCCCTCCTGTCTCTACATGTACAACCTTTCCACTTCCATCGAAACTCCACTCGTTTTCAGTGTATCAGCAGATAGTCCTGCCATCTATGATGATAGGATAGCCTGGATGAATTATCGCAATGGAATCCCTTATCTCTACATGTATAATCTTAGTTCAAAACTCCCATTTGATGCTTCCTCTGAAAATGATTTCATCTGCCATTTCCCTGACAAACTTCCGCCCGTTGCTGCTTTCTCTGTATCCCCTCTCTTTGGAAAGGCGCCTCTGAATGTCACCTTTACTGACAAAACCAAAGGTACACCTACTGTATGGGAATGGAATTTTGGAGATGGAGCTAATTCAACACATCAGAATCCAACGCATGTTTACTCCAAAGCAGGAACCTATAAAGTTAACTTGACAGTAAGCAATGCGAACGGTACAGATTCAAAGACAAACGAAATAGATGTTAAGAATGCTTCATCCATGGGACCATATGCGTATATTACGAACTCTTGGGACAACAATGTCTCCGTAATTGACACAACTACAAACACTGTTATAGCCACGGTGGATGTCGGTTCCTCACCTTGGGGGGTCGCAGTCAATTCTGCGGGAACAAAGGCATATGTAACAAACTCTGGCAGTGATAGCGTATCTGTAATTGATACAGCTACAAACACTGTTTCAGCTACTGTGCCTGTAGGGAGCTCTCCTTATGGAGTTGCAGTCAACTCGGCAGGAACAAAGGTATATGTGACGAATATAAACAGCAACAATGTTTCTGTAATTGACACAGCAACAAACACCGTCAAAGCCACTGTGCCTGTAGGGAGCTCTCCCTTCGGAGTTGCAGTCAACTCGGCAGGAACAAAGGTATATGTGACGAATATAAACAGCAACAATGTTTCTGTAATTGACGCAGCAAGCAATACTGTTTCAGCTACTGTGAATGTAAGTAGCTCTCCTTATGGAGTTGTAGTCAACCGGATGGGAACAAAGGTATATGTGGAGAGCAATGACATGGCGACTGGAAACGGCACTGTTTCTGTAATTGACACTGCAACCAATAAAGTTACAGCTACTGTAAATGTAGGAAGCTATCTTTACGGAATTGCGATCACTCCAGATGGAAGAAAGGTATATGTGTCAAAGGAATATGTGTCAAATGATGGCAACAATACTGTCTCTGTAATCGACACCTCAACCAATTCTGTTACAGCCACTGTGCCTGTAGGAAGCTATCCTTACGGAGTTGCAGTCAATCCTGCAGGGACAAAAGTATATGTGGTGAACTCTGTCAGCAACACTGTATCTGTAATTGATACCTCAACCGACTCTGTTACAGCCACAGTGCCTGTAGGAGGCTCTCCTCAGGCCTTGGGAGATTTTATAGGAGAAAAAACTGTAGAGCAGACGCAAAGCCCAAAAACTTCTAAGAAAGGAAGTATGAAAACACCTGGATTTGAAACTATTTACGGTGTGGTTATCTTGCTTGCTGTATTTTTGCATAAAACGCACATGAAATTCTTTGAATAACAGGCACAAATAAATGAAAGTACTCTACTCAACCTTTTTTGACAATAGATCCCATCATTATCTTGGGCAGTAAGGTTGTACTTATTTTGGTTTTTTAAAACCGTCATAAAACTAATCAGTGAATTGCCATCGAAGGCTCACATGTGACTTTGATCACGGATGCCAAATTGGCCTTTGAGGCAATTCCACTGCCCAAATAAATTGGGTGATCTAATTTGATTGAAGTTATAAACAAAGCTTGTGGTTTAGACATTCACAAACTCTTTTTCATTGCTACAATCCTCTGCAGATCCGGTGAAAAACAGCAAAAACGTTTTAATAGAACCGATGATGACATTTTGACCTTTAAAAAATGGGTAATATCAGAAAAATGTAATGTTGTTGCATGCGAATCAACCAGTGATTTCTGGGTTCCGATTCATGATTCATTGATAAATTATCTACCTGTAATAGTTGGAAATGCGCGAGATATGAAGGCTTTTACACACAAAAAAACAGATAAGCTAGATTCAGAATTCATTGCGCAACTTGCATTGAATAATATGATTCAGCCATCAAGAATTTTCCCAATAGATCATAGAGCATTCAGGTCATGCATTAGGCTTCGTCATAGCCTTGTACAAAAAAGAACCGATATAAAAAACAAAGCACATGCTATACTCGCGCCTGAAATGTTTAATCTTAAGAATGTGCTGACAGATATATTTGGCAAGAATGGTATAATGATCTTATCGGGAATCTCTTCAGGTAAGAGCGTTGACCAGATTATAGCAAGTCTTTCCCCAAATGTTCGTAAAAAAAGTGATCAGATACGAGAAGTTCTTAATAACGAAATTTCTCAAAGTGCTGCATTCAGGCTTCAGATCTGTCTGAAACTCATAAAGAGTCTAGACGATGAAATAGAAGTTTTAGAAAACGAAATATTCAATTATGCTTATAATAATCATAAGCACGAAATGGAAATTTTAATGTCTGTTCCAGGTATAGGGAAACTTGGAGCAGCAACTCTAATTGCTGAAATTGGGGATTTTAACGATTTTTCTTCAGGAGATAAACTTGCGTCCTGGCTTGGTCTTGTTCCTAATGTGTACCAATCCGCAGATAAATACCACAACGGTAGGATCACAAAGAGAGGACCTAAGGAAGCAAGGTGGATTTTGACACAAATTGCTCAGGCAGCGGCAAAAACGAAAAATAGCAAGTTAAAAGAGTTTTTTAACAGGAAAAAGAAGTCAATTGGGCATTCAAAGGCAATTATTGCCCTTGCAAGGAAAATTGCAACGATAATATGGCATCTTATCACAAATGATGAGATGTACGAAGATGAAACTGGATATAAAAAGGGAGAAACTCAAAAGACAAAGATTGTTGAGAACGAGATATTATCGGTTGATGAAAGGATAACAATAATGAGTGAAATATTTGCAATTACGAGGAAAAAGGAGGAAAAGAGCACGTGAGGAAGATATCCCACATGTACTTTCATGCCAAAGAAAGTAAGAAAAGTAATAAGAAAATAAACAAAAAAATAAGATGAAGATTCAATATCTTCATCTTATTTTTTTGTTTTACTTCTCGGTCGTGGTGTCACTTACTGAAAATGTAAGCGTACGAGTCTCTTTACTTTTACCCAAAGAGATGGGGTCCGTTGCAAAAAATCTGACTTCCTTGAAAAATCAGTGTAATCCTTCGCAATTAGGAAAGTTAATCAAATATCATCACCTAGGAAAATGGTACCTAAAGGTAGAAATTATAGTATCAAACTGCGGAAATATTATTTTTGCACCAGAACCCACTTAATCAAAGACGTATGAAATAGAATTAGATAATTTAAGTGAAAATAAGAGTTAATTAAAAATTTAGTGCGAGAGGTGCGATTCGAACGTACGAACTTCTACGAAAGTAGGCTCTGAACCTACGCCTTTGACCTAGCTGGGCACCCCTCACAAATTGATTTATTTCCTAATTAAATATAGTTCTCTATGTTGAACTCTGAATACAGTACCTTGACCGAGTTGCTTGCCGCAACTTAAAAGAAATGTAATAGAATTAGTATCTATCCAGCTATCTATATTTCTGATTTATTTTTCGTATAAACTCAACATTTACTTTTTTCATCATATTTATTATAAAAATCGCTGTATTTTGGGAAGAGATTTATGAAGCGTGAAGAGATTCTTACTCTATGCCACTCGAACCCTGATTTTATTGCTTCATATATTGAGGATTTTGAACTCCGATGTAAGGATCTTGAATCTCAAAATATTGAATTTCGAGAACGAATACATGAATTAGAGTCTCAAGTCAAGTTTAAAGATGCTCGTATTGAGGCTCTGGAATCTCAAACAATTGAATTTCAAGCACGGATAAGTGAATTAGAATCTCTTTTGAATCAGACTATCCAAATCAACAAGAAACCTCCTTCTACTGGCACTTTTATCGAGAAGAAACCTAAAACTGGGAGTTCACGAGATGGAAATAATAACTGTCCTGGTGGTCAAAAAGGACATCCTGGTTCTACTTTGAATAAGGTTGAAGATCCTGATGAAATTATCTTTCATCAGCTACATAAATGTAAACATTGTGGTCGTAACATAGAGGAATCTGAGGTCATAGGTTACAAGACAAGACAGGAATTTAACATAGTTGTAATGCGTAACGTGACCGAGCATCGTGCTGAGATCAAAAAATGTCCTTACTGTAACTGTAAAAACAAAGCTGATTTTCCAAAATCAATTACAAAACCTGTCCAATATGGCATTACAGTTTTAACAATTGCAATTTACCTACGAAACTACCAATTAATTCCCTATAATCGAATCAAGAATCTATATGAAGATATCTTTGGATTTAAGATAAGCTCTGATACAATAATTAAAGCAGAAAAGAAGTTGTATCACAAATTGAAAGGTGTTACAAACCACATCAAGAAGCAATTAATAAAGGAAGATGTAATTCATGGCGACGAAACTGGAATTAATGTTAATGGTCGAGGGGAACAATGCCATCTAATCTCTACAAAAAAATATACATATTATTTTCATCACAAGAGTAGAGGTTTTAAAGCAATGAATAAAATGGGAGTGTTGCCTAAGTATAGAGGAATACTAGTCCACGACTTTTGGAAATCTTATTTCAAATACAAATGTGAACATGCATTATGTAATGTCCATATTCAAAGGGAACTTAAGAATATCTATAAAATATACAAGCAAGAGTGGGCTAAGGAGATGTCTGATCTCCTATATGAAATTAAAGAACAAGCTGATTGTGCCAGAAAACTGGGAACTAAAATAGGTGAAGATACGATCAAAACATTCATAGAAAAGTATCATTTAATACTCATGAAAGGATTTGAGGATAATCCTCCACCTGAAATATCAAAAGACGATGAGGCTAAAAGAGGAATACAAGCACAGAGTAAGGCAAGAAACCTTCTTGATAGACTTGAAAAGTATGAAAAAGAGATCTTGAGGTTTGCTACGGATCTGAGAGTTCCTTTTAGCAACAACCAGGCAGAAAGAGATCTCAGGATGATAACAATTCAACAAAAAATATCGGGAGATTTTAGAAAACCAAATGGGGCGGATGTATTCTGTAGAATAAGGGGATACATATCTACACTAATAAAGAATAAAATGCCTGTTATTAGTTCACTTCATTCGGCGATTGAAGATGTGCCTCCCTTACCCTGAATAGATACTAGAATTAGATAGAATTAGAGAATTTGAGCGAAAACAATAATCTAAAAAAGATAGGAAAAACTTAATAAATTTAGTGCGGGAGAAGGGATTCGAACCCCTGAACGTCTGCACGAACAGATCTTGAGTCTGCCACCGTTGACCGCTTGGTTACTCCCGCATTTACGGAATCCAATAAGGTAACGATAGAACTAACATATAAACCTAATCCTGTAAACAAACTATTCTGCAAAATCCAGTAAGTAGAATATCTTGGAAATTAAGTGAACTCTATAAGTAAGCCAGTTCTGTAAAAATTTAAATTCGGGAGCTATTGCCAGTGTTTAGTTCAGTTTTAGATTTCAGGCTTTCCGACTTCAAACTTTAAGTCTTACCTGAATTTTCAGGCTCTTTCACCTGAACTATTAACATGAACCCAGTCAAGGTACTCCTTTTCTCCTTCAATTCCCCAGAATTCTATTGCAGGCATTTCATAAGTATGTAGCGACTTTACAAGCTTTGTGATTTCTTCAAAGCGTGAAGAATCCGTTTTTACAAACATGGCAATCTCATTGTCTTCTTCAATCTCTTCCTTCCATCGGTATACCGAAGTTACTGGAAACATATTCACACAGGCTGCAAGCCTCCTTGAAACCAGTTCTCTTGCAATCTGTGACGCATTCTCCATATTTCCAGCCGTTATATACACAATTCCAAGCATGAGCAAACACCTCACTGAAATCTGATCTCCACGGAAACCTGATTTCGTAAACAAGATATTTAATTAAAGCACATTATTTCCCATGTAAATAGTGTCTATCGCCCTGGCCTTAGAACTCCTGGGCATTGGCTGTAGAACTTCTCGGCATCGGCTATTAGATAAATTTTCATATATCTTTTTATATAATTAAAATGTATTACTATATGTCCTTTTTCAGATAAGAGTCTTTTTAAAAAGAACGGCAATATATATCGATTTAAAATAGTAAAGCATACTATAACATTTTTATATCATATTGAGCAGTAGAACTTAACATAACGAATTAATTGGCGCAGAACCTCAGACGCAGAGTTATATATTAACAATATTAAAGTTTATAAACATATAACGGCAATAATAAAAATTTACAGATATAATTTTCTCAACAGTTTTGGATCTACAGTTTAATTCAAAATTTATACTAAAATTTAACTAAAATTTATACTAAAATTCAGACTAATTCAGCTTAATTCATAGCCGGTTAAATTTAATTAACAACTGATTCGACTTAATTCACGATACTTCACGTTTAATTCATGAACGGTTAAGCTTAATTATAATTTGTTCAGTTCAATAACTCGGAGAATTCCCTTGAATGGCACAAGCATTGCAATGAGTATTTTTTTACTGTACTGGTTCGCAGTTTCCGTTCTTGACAGGAAAGGTATTCTGGAGAAGTATAACATAAGCACTTTCGGGCCGCTTCCCATCCTTATGATCAGGACAACTAAGGGCCTCAAACTGCTCGATGTACTGGCCCGTCCGAAGTCTTACTGGAGAATCTTTGCAAACCTTGGAATCTTGCTGATGTTTGCAGGCATGGTTGCAATGTTCCTGGTCATAGCTATCTCAGATCTTGGGCTGTATACTTCTTTCCTTAGTGGAAACGTGCCTGAACCGGGAAAGTATAATTCTCCGAGAAATATCTTTCTCATTCCGGGATTAAATGAGTTTATTCCTCTTACCTGGGGAGCTATTGCCCTTATAGTCACGCTTGTCGTGCATGAGTTTTCGCATGCGATTCTCTGCAGGGTTGAAGGCATCCGGGTCAAATCGATGGGCATCCTGTATGCTCTGGTCCCTATAGGAGGTTTTGCGGAGCCTGACGATGAACAGCTTTTCGGGACGAAAGAGAAAACAGAAAGAGAACTTCCGCTGACAGCCACAATCGAGGAAATCGAGGAATGGGAAAAAGAAGAAAAAATAAGGCAAAAAACTGAAAAAACAAAGCCTGAAAAACCAAAATCCGAGCCCGTAATCGGTGCAACAAGAACTCAGAGATCCCGGATTCTTGCAGCAGGTGTTATGGCCAATTTTAGCGTGGCTTTTATCGCTTTTCTGCTCTTCTTCGGACCTGTACTCGGGGCAATCGCGCCATTAAGTGATGCCATGATCCTGGGTGTAAACGAAAGTTCTCCGGCTGACCATGCAGGGCTCGAAAACGGCATGATAATAACGCAGATTAATGATACCAATATCACGACAGCCGAAGATCTGCTAACATACCTCGAAAAAACCCAGCCAGGAGACACGGTTCGTATCTCTGCCACAAAAAACGGTACAGTCTCCACACATGATTTGCAGGTTGCCTCAGTCCCTGAGGACTATATTGGCGGAGTGCCTGTAGGAGGAATTGTTTCGGGAAGTCCCGCAGAAGCTGCAGGGATCAAAACCGGAATGACAATGATCAGGATCAACAATACGAAGATGCAAAATGTTTCAAGTTTCGTAAGTTTTATGGAAACCACCAGGGCAAACCAGACCGTAAAAGTAGAACTTCTTCCCCCTGAAAACTACACAGGCAACCTCACTGAAAAAGGTACTGTTGTTTTCGATGTGCAACTGTCATCCAATTCGGAAAATAATTACGGTTTCCTTGGAGTTATTTACGGGAATAATGCAGTTATGGAATTCCCAATGCTCGGAATCTCTGTGTTGATGCCTCAAGCAAAACTATATCTTGAAGCCCTGAAGCAAATCCCATCCTTGCTAACCATACCTGCAGGCTGGATCATTCTTTTTGGACTTCCCATCTATGGATTTGCAGGGGAAGGATTCCGAGGCTTTTCAGGTACCTTCATGCAGTTTTTCCATCCTGTGGGCTGGGCAGAACCTCTGGGAATAGGGATTTTCTGGATTGCAAATACCCTGCTCTGGGTTGGCTGGCTGAACTTTTATGTCGGACTGTTCAACTGTTTGCCTGCCGTGCCCCTGGACGGAGGACATGTATTTAAGGATTCCACCTATTCCTTTGTATACCGGTTCACAAGGAACGACTCAATCTCAGAAAAGGTCTCAAACTCTATCACAGCGAGCTTTTCGATGTTAATCCTGTTCTCGTTTATCTTTATGATATTCGGGCCTTATATAGGACAATGGATGTGAAAGGCCTCAAGTTGCCTCATTTACCTCGGCCTTCAATGAAGCAGAAGGCCCAGGTTAGCACTTTTTTAAGCTAAATGTTTTTTTCTTGCTTATTATGCTAAAAATGCTACGAATATAATATGATTAAAAATATTGCTTATTTGTTAATTTATCAGTAATATCTATAAGATCTCTCAGCTTTAATCTTATGAGGAAAAATGAGGCAGGACTTCAGGGATGCTCACTTTTGGAAAAAAATAGATCCTAGGGCAAGGTTCCGTAGATTATTTCGCAAAAAGCGTAATTTTGTATATAAAATTTTAGCTGTGCTTGCTCTCATCATTTATATACTTATTTTTGAATACCTGATGATTAGAGAGAATCAGGTTGAAAACGCAGATCCAATAACTGCATTTTATTGGGCCACATCTACCTATGGCAATGTGGCCTTTAATTCCTCAGCAGGAAAACTTTTTACAGTAATTGTACAGATTTCAGGTATTATCTTGATTTCGGGATTTCTTGTAACTTACATTGTTACTCCCTGGATGGACAAAGTTATCAAGTTCAGGCTACCTAGAAAGGTCTCTTCAGGCGTGAAAGATCACATAATTATCTGCGGATACAATCAACTGGTTGAAACACTGATAGACGAATTGACCGAGGAGGATATGCTCTTTGTAATAGTCGAAGAAGACGAAGAGCTCATCAGGGACCTTGTTTATAAAAATATTCCTTGCATTTTCGGGTCTCTGACTGATAAGCAAACCCTCATGAGCGCTGGTATAGAGAAAGCCAAACTCCTTATTGCAAATAAGTCGGATGAAAGAAATGCGAATATTGTTTTGACTGCCAGGGAATTTCAGTATATTAACATCATTGCCATTGTCGAGGACCAATCTAACTCTAGATACCTCAAATATGCAGGGGCCGATACGGTCGTCTCTCCTAAATCGATGTTCGGGGAGTTTATCGGCAGGAAGGCGATGGACAGGCTTGTAAGCCGGGTTACGGGAGCGACTGAGATTTTTGAGGGGGTCCATATTGTTGAGTTTCCTGTTTACCTGAAAAGTCCTCTTATAGGTAAATCACTTAAGGAAATCTCCAGCCAGCAGCTTACGGGTGCAAAGATTGTAGGGATCTGGAATAGTGGGACTCTATCTTTTGATCCCAAGGAAGAAGATATTGTCCGGGAGAATACCGTTTTGCTAGCTGTAGGGGCCCGTGAAGAACTTTCAAAACTGAAGAAACTGACGCATTGATCAAAATATTCTATACTGAAATAAACTGACACGTTGATCAAATATTCAAAAACTGAGAGAAACTGACACACTGATCAATATCCAAAAACTGAAAAAGACTGACATACTAATCAATATTCTAAACTGAAATAGACTGACATACTGATCAATATTTAAAAACTGAAAGAGATTGAAACACAAATCTGAGATTCAAAACTGAAAAAAATCAGAAACTGTTACGATAAATGGATATATTTGCCAAATTTTTTATATAAAATGGTAAAAAGGCGAGCTTTAAGAATAAAAACTCAAAACTGAATTTGGCAAGCGTAATTTACAGGACATGGGCAGGACATGGGAGCAAAAATGGAGTCAAAAGGGCACCTTATAGTACTGGGATATGGGGATGTCGGAAAGAGCATAGTAGACATACTTTATAGAAGCCCATTTCGCTTTGTAGTTGTGGACTCGAATGACAAGGTTTTTGAAAATGTTGATTTCGAACATCTCGTTGGGAATGGGGCAGATGAAGACATACTGCTTGCAGCTGGAGTAAAGACAGCCTCTTTTGAGTTTGTGGCTCTTAATGACGATACCAATGTTATTTTCGCAACTCTCATTTCCAGGAACCTGAACCCGGAAATTACCATTGTAGCAAGGGCCAACTCCGTAAAATCAATTGAAAAGATCTACAAAGCAGGAGCCGACTACGTGGGTTCTCTTTCAATAGTAGCCGGCCAGATGCTTGCTAAAATGACTGCAAATTGTATGGGAAAAAGCTGTATAATCAATGAGGACATAATGCTTTATGAGGGCATAGAAATCGAGAAGTGCCACGTTGATAGAGGTTCTCCTCTTGACAGCAGGTCAATAGAAGAACTTGACCTGGAAGGACAGATCGGTTGTACTATAATAGGCATCGAACGCGGAAAACTTGTCACAACGGCTATTAAAAAGCAGACAACAATAAGGGCAGGAGACATCATTGCAGTTGTGGGAAGCAGCAAGCAGATTTCAGAGTTTAAGGAAAAATATGTTAATTAGAACCTTAGAGCATGTCTGAAAATTAAATCTGGTTCTATAATTGGGATAGGACTTATGCATTTAAATTGATAAACGGAGTGTCAAACTGTTAATGTCCAAAACGAAAGTTTAAACCATGATGTTTATTGTGTTTGATTTTATACATCGAGTGCGTAATATGAATTTAAACGGAACGTTGCCTATTATCCAATTGTATAAATGATTTGAATTTTAAGACAGCCTCTTAGTTCCCATATTTTAAGCGCATATTAAGCATTATTACAGATATATACTCTCAAGTGATACCGATTTTGAAATTCAATCAAATAAATTATGTGCTTATATTTTAAGTGCATAATACAACATCGGTGGGCCTTTATGCGCCTAAAAATGCGGAACGTAGGTTAGAAGGCTTTTTTAAAACTCATTTGATTGATATTTTTACCAAAGTTGGCGAAAATTCATTAAAAGCAAAAAAATGGTCTATTACTCATTTGACTTACAAATTATATCCATTGGTCATCGATTAAGGACTTTTCTTGCCTGAAAACTATCAATTTTGCATTATAAGCCGGCCTTAAAATTCTGCCTATTTACATTAAATCGACACACAGTTTCAGCTTATAAAATATAAAAATATTTGAAGACCGTTGAAGAACTTGATGCAATTTGTCACGGTTCCTCACTTAACCGAAGGCGAATGGATTTAACTATAATTCGTGTTTTTAGCAGCACTATATTGTTATTTTATACACATTTTTAGTATTTACGAACTTACTTTTACTATAAACGTTTGTTTGCCCAAATAGTCTACTTTTTAGATATAACAAACTATACTATCAATTTATAAATATAAATAACTTTTTATCTTTTTATTTTAGACTAAAAATATGAAGTTTGCCTTTAATTACCCTTAGTTTTGTTATAAGACAAAAGTCTTATTAATAATAAATGGATATTAAATATTAAAAAACGCGTCATTTAAAATTTATATATAGATAAAAATTTTTTGTCTAAGTTTAATATTAAAATTGAATAAAAATAATTTAAAAATGTTTTGTATTTTAATTAATATATGTTAAGTTTAAAAAGAGGAGTTTCTTGTGAAAATTAATAGCTATGTAAACAACATAAAGCTTATGAAATTAAAAAGAACAAAACTTGTTCTCGGGTTTCTGTCTGTGTTTCTTTTGCTTGGTCTATTTATTTCTCCGTCCGCAGCTAAGACTGACTGGAAGATTTCTCCCTCCAATCCGACTGTGGGAGATACTCTGAAAATTACAGGTACGGCTTCTCCAGAAGAGGAGCTCATAGCTACAGTTTCTTTTGAAAAGGAGCTCTCGGTTACCGAGGGCAGGTACCAGTATTTACTTGAAAAAATAAAGATACCGAGAGGTGAAGATAACCGCCTTACTGTCAGGGGTGAAGGAGTAGAAAACCTTAATGTAAGCGTAACAAAACTATTCTTTACCAAAAAACTGTCTTCCGATGCATCCGGAGGAATTGCAACTGTTTCTCGGAGAAATGTCCCGCCTCTTACTTACAAAGTTCTTATTGACGGCGATGCTCTGAGTACCCCAAGTAAAGATTCTTCTGTAAAACTTACAGTTACGGCATCTCAGACCCTAAAAACTAATTCAAAAGGGAAATTCAACTTTAACTACCACACCTCTTCAATGCCAGCGGGCAAATACACCATATATATAGGAGATTCGAAAAAGATAATTGAGCTGAAGCCTGAAAAGAATAAATGGCCCTTCTGAAATCCGACTTCATGAAGAGCACTATTGAAAGTCGCATTTGCCAATATAAGCCCCGAGACACCATTAACATGCAATAAAATGAATAAATAAACAGAAAAAGTAAGCAGAAAACGCACATGAAATTCTTCTAATTACAGGCATAAAGAAATGAAAGTAATTGAAAGAACTTTCATTGATAAACTCTTATTGATTAAAAATCAAAGTTGCTCTGGTTATAATGATTTCTTGAAAATCGATTATTTTCATTTAGTGATATTCTTCTTTTTCTTTCCGGTTTTCCTGCTTTTCAACATAGCTTTTGATTACATTGGAATTTGCATTCACATAACCTGTCATGTTATCTCCAGCATTGCCTTTTCCTTTGAAGATACAGATCGACTTACATAAGTTTTAACGGAAGAATATATTACTTAAAACATCTTAAAATAAATAAGAAATATACCTGAGTTTAAGATGTGATAGTATGGAGAGTTTATCTACAGGGATTGAAGAGTTGGATACGCTAATGGACGGAGGTTTCCCTAAAGGAAAAAGCATTCTGGTTACGGGTCCTCCAGGCGCCGGAAAAACAATTCTTGGAATTCATTTCCTGCACAGAAGCTGCAAGGAAGGCAAAAAGTGCATATTAATTCTTACACGAGAGCTTACGGAAGATATCCTCAGCCAATCCCGAAGCATCCACCTTGACCTCAATCCTTTCGTTGAAAGTAAACATCTCAGTATAAAGAATATCTTTGAAGATAAAATGAACAAAATCAAAAGCGCTTCGAAATTTGGGAAAGGGCTCTGTGCTGTGGATACTGATATAATCGAGTATCTCAGTTCCATGTCTTCGGAAGTTGATGTCATGGTTATCGACAATATAGGGGTAATGGCCATAAACCATGACATAAGAGAATTTGCCGATGAATTCAGTTCGATAAGCATTATACTTCTTAAAAATGGGTGCACAAGCCTTTTTGTCATGGATGAGGACTCCTATAACCTCACCCACAGGCTTACTGGCTACATGGTTTTCGGGTTAATCCGGCTCACTTCACAGGAGAATTTCAACTACGGAAAGACAAAGAAATATCTTTACGTTGAGAAAATGCGAGATAAAGCTGTTCCGGTCAAGTATTCTCTGTTTGATATTACCCCAGAAGGAATAAAAATTATTACAGGCATGAATGACATATTGGAGGCGTGAAGGGTTTATTAGAAACATGAAGGACCTTACAGGCATGAATGATGACCTATTGGAAGCGTGAAAGGTCATTAGAACATGAAGGATATATTAGAAGTACAGCTAGTGTCATGGCAACTTAATTATGATACACAATGTAGACAATTTCTCATCAGTACAAAGTGATTTTGAGTTTATTCAGGTGATTCATAATTAAATGGTTGAGACACTAGTGTCGAGTCAATAATCAAGGATTCAATAATTCCGAATAATTGCAATCGATTTTATACGACATTTTGTTGTTGACGCGACACTAGTCTATCAATAGTAGAAGATCTAAATACTAAAAATATGAAATGACCGCTTTCGGGTTATGTTCATTCCCTTAACCTGAAATTTACGGAAAAAACTGATTTCAGGCGTTTGGTGAAAATGAAATTTCACTCTGCCTTTATAAGAAATTCACAGCAATCATTCCTGTTCCCTATAGTCTTCAGCGCCTCTACACTGAAATCAGAGTCCACTTTCAAAGTTATGTCCGAAAAAATTTTCCGGGTTAAGGTGCATAAAATAGGATTTTTACGGGCTTCTTCTCCTTTCCAGGGACACCTTGTTCCCCTGACTATCCACGAACTTTCTGTTTCACCCTTTTCAGAGGAAAAGCTTCCACCCAGCTGATTCATTATCTCGGCACAGACCTTTCCTGCATAAGCAAAGTCCAGTTCTCTGTTTTCAAGGTGATATGTGTCGAGCAGCATTTTTTCGACCATACCTGTCATCTGGTTAATTATGACCCTCTTCTCCTCATTGGAAACAAACCTTAGCAAAGTGGGAATAATTGCAGTAAGGATACTCTGTACCTGGTTTTTTATCTCAAGACTGTTGCGGTCAGCTACCAGCCGGTCATGCATGCATTTTATCCTGAGTAAGGATTTTACTCGGGTCTTAAGCTCAAGCCTGTTAATAGGTTTCGTAAGGAAATCATCAGCTCCGGCTTCAATCCCTTTTATTCGGTCTTCAATTTCAGAAAGAGCAGTGAGCATCAAAACCGGGATGAATTGAGTTTCGGGATCTTCTTTGACAATTTTGCATACCTCATAGCCACTTATTTCAGGCATCATGACATCCAGCAAGATCATGTCGAGCTTTTCTTCCTTTAATTTCTGAATAGCTTCCTTTCCGCTGCTGGCAGTAATAAGATCATATGGCTCCACTGAAAGGTAAGCCTCTATAAGCTCTATGTTCTCAAGCACATCATCGACAATCAGGATTTTAGGTTTGCTATTTTCATTCTGCAAGGTTTCATCCCCTGGATTCACGAATTACAATCCCTTCAGATGTGATTTCAAAAATAGACATCTCAGGAGAAATTGGGGTACTGCGCATCTTGGGTATGCTCAGGTAGCGTTCCATTTTTCCAAGATATGAATTTTCCCTTACTAACAGGTGAATAGACCCATAGACCGAGTATTCAGCAAGCTGGTAAGTCATCTTGTGTGCGGACTCGTCCATGATTAAAAGAGCTGTACATCCTTTTTTCCTTACCAGGTAGTTTAGCGCATCAAACTGGTCTCTGAGCTTTTTGATGGAAATCCTGAGAGCAAAGGTACCTATGTTATCTATAACGAGGCATTCCGTTCCTTCATGTATTAATTCTATAAGACTCGGGATTTCGAGATTCAGGCTTTCAGGCTTAAACCCGTATCTGGTCTGTCCTATTATTTCCGAACGGCTTTCAAAGATATTTTGTATAATAAGCTGTCCGTTCTCATAGTACGGTGTGAGGTCGCGCCTTAACAGGCTTGCCTGATAGAGAATATCTTCAGGACTTTCCTCAGTTGCGATAATCATACATTTCCTGCCTTCAAGACAGTTTTTATAAATGAAATGGATTCCAAAGATTGTTTTCCCGCTTCCTGCTATACCGGTTATAAGGGTTACTTTATTTGCAGGATAACCCCCACTCAGCTTCCTGTCCAGCTCCTCTATGCCTGTTGAAACCCTTTCCATTTTTGCAAATCCTCACTCTTTCTGTACTTTACCCTTATAGCTTCCCGGAACATGAATAAATATAAGATTATAACTTAAAGGCTTAGAACAGTCTCTAAATGACCCTGAGATTTAGAAGCTGTTTATAAACAAAGAAACGTTTACTATTTTTCATTAGCTTTACAGTAATTTCATGAAAATCATCTTTCATGAAAATCATCTACTTTATTTTTTTGACCCAGTTTGTACTGCTAATTCTGTCCCACTTACTATATATTTTTATTTACTCCTCTGCCATCCTTATCTAATTTGAACATTTTGTACTGAATTTTCAGTATGATCTTTTCCCAGACAGGATATTTAATATTCAAATCCTACTCCTGGCCTATTTTTCTCGACCTGTATTCCCTGCGATCTTAATTTTGAGAGAAAAGTTTAATATGGATAGCTTCTATCAATAGTGCTGCATCAAGGGCTCGTAGGGTAGCCAGGATATCCTAATGGGCTTCGAAGTAAGATAATTACGAAGATACCCATTGACTCGTGTTCGAATCGCGGCGGGCCCGCTTACTTACTTTATCTGTCTTTTCGATTCTGCAAAAGCAGTGTATTCTTTTCCAGACAATCTCTTTCAGAGTACTTTCATAAAGTAGAAATGTACTGGATATTTTGGACATTTTTTAATTTATTCTGGGGCAACCAAAATTTAGATTAACTTTATAAAATTACGTTAAAAGCTTCTTCAAAATTATAGTTGAATTTATTTCCCGTTCCAGCACTTATTAAATTATCTATGAGTTTTATGAATTTCATCAGAATTTCTTGATAGCTATCGCTGTACGATTTTAGTTTTTGATTGGAAATTTCCTTTACTTCATCCAGAACCATACAGGAATTTTGCCCTCATTAAGGGCGAAAATCCTCTCCATTTTCCAGTAGCAAAATACCTATTATTGAAATAAGTAAATAAGTTGTAACAAAAATTGGCTAGACCACTTTCGGTTTTGAAATACCTTACATTTTCTATTATATCACTTATCAAAGAGAACGTTTGCTCCATTGTGTTGTTCGTAACTGGTGTAAATCCTTTCATCATGTGGTCTACATTTCTTTTGAAAATTTCTTTTGCATAAAAGATTGCCTTAAGAGATGCTTTAGAAAGTTTCAGATCGGACTCTAAATTCAGCATATTTTGATAACATACAACAGCTTCGCCGACTGTATCAGATGTTATCAATTGGCAAATCTCATTGTATACAATTTCATCACCAATGGGAATTTCATCACCAGCTTTAAACTCTTCATGATACTTCTTGCTTACGTTTTTCAACTGATGATATACACAAAATGAATGACTCGCTTCAGGGAAGATGGTCTTTACAGCTTCAATTATCGCATTATCTTCATCAGAAACTATTCTTTTAATTTTGCCTTTAGGAAATCGGTTCTTAATCCTTTCCATAAGAGGAATTAAGGCTTTAGCATCCGGTAAACTGTCAGTGATCTCAAAATCTAAAATTACTTTTTCTTTTGTAGCAACAACGCACACAGATTTATGTCGCAACTTTTTCCCTTCTTTTTTTTGAAAGCTTTTTTCCAATCAAATCTTCAAGCCTTTTTTTCCATCCTACTTTGGTCCAATCCCCATCAACATATAATGTTCCATCAAAATCAAATTTTTGATCTAAAAGTTCTTGCTTTGAAAGTTCTGCTTGTTTCTGCTCATGTAACCACAATGAAGTTGCACAAGGAGCTCTTCCACAGACGTTTACCACTCCTTCTGTATATGTTTCCCCAATTCGTCGAGAATTGTTTAGACTGCATCGTCCATCGTATTTTACAGACATTTGTTTGTCATAATATTCAGAACTGTAATTTGCAGAACCAGGAACGCCAATAATCTGATCATGAAAAGATTTCTTACAAGAAGGACAAATCCAGTATGTAACATTGCAAGCTATAGTGCCGTGGCTTGATAAAATAAAACGAGTGTGATGAGAGTTTACATGTAATTTACTACCACAATCATCACAATGAGTAGAGATGATATGGAGAACATAGGATAGTAGCGATTTCCAACCAAAACCTTTGGTAAAGGAATTATTATTTTGCCGTCAACAATCGTTTTTACCATTGACTTATCTATTGCGATGTTTCCTTTTCCCATAAATTGAAAATTATCTAAATATAATTAAAGTTATACTGTTTTGCACGATTTAGAGAAAATCTGATGGACCAGAAAATAATAAAAAGTCTCAAAAATTCGCTTAATAAATTCTGGATAAGGTTTATTCAATAAAAACTTCAATCAATTCTCAGCCCTTTAGACTCACTTGTTGACCACAACCGTCTTTATGTTTACAAATTCCTTGAGCCCATAATGAGAAAGCTCGCGCCCGATTCCGGATTTTTTTACTCCTCCAAAAGGCAGCCTCGGATCGGGTTTAACCATTCCATTAATTGCTACAAATCCGGATTTTATTCTTTTTGCCAATTTCTGAGCTCTTTCAAGGTCTCTGGACCATATTTCAGCTCCAAGCCCTAACTCGGTGGAGTCTGCGACTTTGACGGCCTCATCTTCATCTTTTACCGTGATCACAGAGGCAATGGGCCCGAAAACCTCTACATTGCAAACCTTCATATCGGTATTGGCTGCAGGAATGAGGGTCGGCCTGAAGAAGAACCCCTTACTCTGCTCTTCTCCGTAAACGTGAGGTTCTGCACCTTTCTTTTTTGCGTCTTTCAGGACTCTTTCAAGACTGTCAAGAAATTCTTTCTTTGCAAGAGGTCCAATATCGGTTTCTTCATCCATAGGGTCCCCGATTTTCAGTTTCTGCATTTCAAGCTCAAATGCCTCGATAAAGTCCACAGCAATAGCTTCCAGGACAATAAATCGCTTGGCAGCAATATGGCTCTGTCCGGTATTTAAAAAACTGGACTTTACAGCAACCTGCACAGCTCTTTCGAGATCAGCGTCTTCGAGTACTATGAAAGGATCCGAGCCTCCCAGTTCAAGTACGAAAGGCTTTACCAGGCTTCCTGCAAGTTCCCCTATCTCCGAACCTGCGTCTATATTGCCAGTGAGTGAAACTCCATCTACCAGTTCTTCTTCAATAATTTCCATTGAAGTTTTTGAGTCAATTAACAGGGTATTGAAAATATTTTCAGGAAATCCTGCCTCAAGAAAGATTTTTTCAATTTCCAGCGCCGAAGCAGGCACATTCGAAGAATGCTTGATTACGCACACATTTCCTGCACACATTGCAGGCACTGCAAACCTGAAAACATGCCAGAATGGGAAATTCCAGGGCATTATCCCGAAAATTACTCCAAGAGGCTCAAAGGTTACGTAACTTTTTTCAGCTCCGATATCCACAACTTCGTCTTTCAAGAACTCTGCCGCGTTTTCCGCGTAATAATCACAGAGGCAGGCGCATTTTACAATCTCGCCTCTTGACTGCCTGATAGGTTTTCCCATCTCTTTCGTAATAATTTCGGCATAAATTTCGGCATTCTGCCTGATGACCTTTCCAGCCCTTGAAAAGTATTTTGTTCTTTCTTCAACAGACAATGAACTCCACCCGGAAAAAGCAGCCCTGGAATTTTCAATCATGGACTCGCATTCTTCGAAAGAAAATGAGTCATATGTCCAGTTTACTTCTTCAGTGTAAGGATTAACGGATTTTATTTTCATGACTCCCCCCCAAAAAGTCATCTAAAAGTCATTTAATAATATTGGAATTCCCAGTATTATAACTTAAGTAAATTGAACAGAATATAAAGAATCTGGATCTTACCTACATTCAAAAAACACAATAACGAAGAAATATCTGGGGCATATAACTGAAACATCTGAGGCATATAACTGAAACATCTGGGGCATATAACTGAAACATCTGGGACATATAGCTATCTTTAATCTCATGTGATGAACTATGTTCAGAATCTAGTAGGAATTGTTATAAAATCCAGATATCAATTATAAAGTATCAATTAATAACGACATAATTATAAGTGGGGGAAAATATGAAAAAATCATTGATTATTTTGATAGTGTTGTTCGGTGTATTCCTGGCCATCGGATGCGCTGGTCAGCAAGCTCCAAATGAAACGGAAACTCCAGAACAGGCAGGAACCGAGGCTGAAGCCGTAACTGGAACTGAAGCTGTAACTCCGGTTCAGGAAGCCGTAACTGGAACTGAGGCTGTAGAAGAAACTCCTGTTACAGAAGTAACTTCAGCTGAAGTAGTTACTGAAGTAGAAAATGTAACTGGAGCAGAAAACGTAACTAAGCGTGTGAGTAGTACCCAAAGAAAGAAGGAACGTATTCTGGAGAACATTCAAGCTGGAAATAATACCAGTGGAGGTGGAGTAATCAAAGTAACTCCCAGCAAGGGTTCCTAAATCTTTTGAAGTTTGTTCAGATCCCTCTTTTCCAGATTTTATGTTGTAGTTTGCCTTTACATGCGAACTCTTAAACGCATAAGGAGGTAGTTGTGAACTTTCCCTTAATAACTTTATTAATAAACAGTTAAAGTAAGACTTTATCGAAAAGTCACTTCTAGTACTGCAATTCCATATATCCTCAATAAACCACGAATAAACACAGATCTTTGGAATCGATGCACTAGTAATACTTGATTTGTGTGATACAACAATAAAATAATAACAGCAAAGAAGTAAGATAGTACAAAGGCAAATGGCAGTAAATATTTAAAATACCGGAATTGCCAGTAAATCTCACTTTAACGAGAAAGCCTTTTAAAGATGATTTCATTTTTTTCGAGCATTCTATACTTTAATCTATACTTTATTTTCTTGTCAATGAGCTTAAATTTTTTTTAATATTTCAACGACATTTTATCTGGTTAGGCAGCGTTTCAAATTTGCTGTAAATTTAAAGTCAAGTTTTCGCGTACTATGAAGAAAATTGATCTTCCGATATGGAATTTTCTACCCAGTAACTTTTTGAGATTTATGATTTTACAGAAAAATTGGCACACTGCCATCTGGGCAGTATCATATGTAGAAACCTTTCTTTCGTAATTCAGAAGAAGATGAAATAAGAAAAATAAAAGATGCATTCATACGTCATCGGTTAAGCACCAAATTCCCTCTCTTGTATAGGTTTTTATAATAATATCTTAATACCTGTTTCTCTATGTCTCCTTGTCCTCCCCCTACTCTGGAAGACTCTCTTCGGGAAATGTTTCCCGAAGAGTGGTTAAGGCAAACTGCAAAAGAAACTGGTCTTATAGTACGTGAACGTAAAATTGATCCTGTCATCATCTTCTGGGTTTTAACTCTCAGTTTTGGTGTCCGCTTGCAGCGTACACTTGCCAGTTTGAAACGAGAATATGAAACAGCATCCAGTAAAACCATAAGCGACAGCAGCTGGTACTATAGATTCACTCCAGAACTTGTGGAGTTTCTTCATCAATGTGTAATTCACGGCATAGAAGAACTTGCAAAAGAACCTGGTAAAAAACTTAGTAAGAAACTCGAAAACTTCCAGGATGTTCTCATTCAGGACAGCACAATTGTTCGTCTTCACTCTTCTTTAGCAGATAAGTTTCCAGCAGCAAGGACAAGAACAGTATCTGCAGGCATAAAAGTTGGAGTCATGGTAAGTGCAGTTGCTAACGGACCTAAAACAGTTGCTTTGTACTCTGAAAAAACAGCTGAGATAAAAACATTAAAAATAGGTCCCTGGATAAAAAACCGTATTCTTCTTGTTGATCTTGGTTTTTACAAAACTCAAATGTTTGCAAGGGTTGAGGAAAACGGAGGATATTTTGTTTCAAGAATAAGGAAAAATATGGATCCTATTCTTGTTTCTGTTGATGAGGGGCTTTCTAAGACAAAAAGCAAGGAGTTCGCGGGAAAACCTGTTAGTGAATGCATTAAGCAACTTTCTGGAAAAGATATTGATGCTGTTGTAAAAATATCATTCAAAAGAAGAGCATATAAAGGCAAACAAAAGAAGGATGAGATGCTTGTACGTCTTGTTGCAGTATATAATGATGAGGATGAAAAGCACCACATATATATCACAAATATTCAAAAAGATGTTTTGAATTCAAAAGACATTGCAAACTTATATGGAGCAAGATGGGACATAGAACTGCTGTTTAAGGAGTTAAAAAGCAAATACGCTCTTGACGTTCTTGAAACAAAGAATGTGCAGGTAATTGAAGCTCTAATCTGGACAGCAATATTGACACTAATCGTTAGCAGAAGAATTTATTCTCTTGTAAGAAACTCAACGACTCATCCTGAAAAAATGGCTAGATATACGCAGTTACGTTGGAGTACAATATTTGCAGAGAATGCATCAGATTTGTTGACAGTAATTCTGCATAGGTGTGGAATTCAAAGAACTTTTGAAACGATAATGAGTGTATATGAAAGTCAAGCATTAGATCCACATGTAAACAGAGAAAGGTTTAGAGATGAATGGTTTGAATAAAAATGAAAGAATTGGATTCAAAAAGAGTAGCAGAAGGGGGAAATAAATCCTTAACCGATGACCAATGAAGATGCATTAAGTAAACCTAAGACCCCTATTTTCAGAGGAATTAAGTTACTATGCGGCAGTCATAAGAAGAATTATGTTCAGAATCTAGCAGTAATTATTATAAAACCTCAATATCAATTATAAAGCATTTATTATAAAACACATGTATTAAGTGGGGGAAAAATATGAGAAAAGCACTTGTTATATTGATAGTGTTATTCGGTGTATTCCTTGCAATAGGATGCGCTGGTCAGAAAGGTGGAGCTCCAAATGAAACAGTAACTCCAGCTACGGCAGTAACTCCAGCTACGGCAGTAACTCCAGCTATGGCAGTAACTCCAGCTATGGCAGTAACTCCAACTACAGCAGTAACTCCAGCTATGGGAGTAACCAAGACAACTATACAGGGCAATAATACTACTGCAAACAGGACCGTTATACAGGGTAACAATACTACTGTAGCCAGGACCATCATAAAAGGCAATAATACTACTGCAACTAGGACCACTGTAACCAAAGCGACTCCTAGAAACAATTACTAAATTGCTAAATGGCAACTCGGTACTAAACTGTTAACGGTAATTCAGGACTCTCCTCTGTTCCAGAGGCTTTATAGCATAATTAGTTTCTATATACGAATCTTTAATGCATAAGGCGATAGCTGTGAATTTTTGTTTAGCAACTAAAATTAAAATATAAGCTAGTCTTGCCGAAAAGGAACTTTTACTAATATTAAGTCATACATTAGGCAATATATAATGGCAAGGATGTAAGGTGATACAAAGAGAAATGACATTAGACGCTTGAGATACCGGAATTACCGACAAATCTTACTTTAACGAGAAAGGTTTCAAAAACGATTTCACTTTTTTCAATCATTATTATTTTCTCGTCAACAAGCTGAAAATTGCTTTTTCTAAATTATTAACGACATTGAATGTGGCTTCACACAGTCTCATCTTTAGAAACTTTTCTTTTGTAATTAGGGAGAAGATGAAACTGGAAGACGAAGTATGTTAAATTAGCGGAAGACTCCTATTTTTAAAGAGTTTAAGGCACTATACGAAAGATCATAAGAAGAATTATGTTCAGAATCTAGCAGTAATTGTTATAAAACCTCAATATTAATTATAAAGCATTTATTATAAAACACATGATTTGAGTGGAGGAAAACATGAGAAAAGCGCTTGTTATATTGATAGTATTGTTCGGTGTATTCTTGGCCATTGGATGTGCTGGTCAGAAAGCTCCAAATGAAACGGGAACTCCAAAAGAGGCTGTAACCGAAGTCCAGGCAGTAACCGGAGCTGAAGCTGTAACACCGGTTCAGGAAGTAGTAACCGTAACTGAAGTTGTAAAAGAAACTCCTGTTACAGAAGTAACTCCGGCTAAAGCAGTTACTGGAGTAGAAAATGTAACTGAACCGACAAACATAACTATAACAAAGAAACATGAACAGGAGACTCCAATCGAATTGGAAACTCCAACCAAGGCACAAACTCCAGCCAAAAATGTTACAGGCACTACCGGGAACAAGGGAGTAATCCAGGTAACACCTAGCAAGGGCAAATAATGGTTAAGGCCTAAAAAACTTATAAAGAATAAAATATGGGCAGAGTATTTGGTAATTCTGAGTATAGACTGAATTATCGAGTGACAATTAGTATAGTTAATAATGTTAGTAATAATCCAAATCCTGCCCATACCACAAAGCAGTAAGGCGCTTGTAGTACGTCGTACAGATTTTCAATATAATAAGGCGGCAGTTGCAACATTTTTATTCAGGCGGCAAGAGAGAAATATCTTATTTCGCATTACCTGAAAAGGTACATTTTAATTACTTTCAAACTGGATTGTGAAGAAAGAGCCTTTTAAAGCTTGATCGAAAAAAATAAAAATTTAAGAATCTTAAAAAAAGTAAACATTGAATAATAATAGGTTATTGGACAAAAATAGGCTGGTATGTAAAAAATTCGATTACTGGGTATCTCCTCCTACTTCGGCATATCTGGGATCAATTTCTACAGCTTTTCTGTATGCTTCTTCTGCTTCTTCTTCCCGTCCAAGGAAACTCAGACAGACAGCTTTCCCGAACCATGAGTCTGCAGCCTCAGGATTAAGCTTGAGTGCCTGCCCATAAATATCCAGAGCTTCTTCAAAGCGTCTGAGTTGAGCAAGCACGAAACCCAGACTGGAATAAGCTTCTAAATACTCAGGGTCAAGCTGTGTAGCTTTCCTGTACGCTTCTGCGGCTTCCTCGAATCTCCGCATCTGGCTGAGGGTAAAGCCTTTATTGTACCAGACATCGGCATTTTCGGCGTTGATTTCGATTGCTTTGTCAAAGGCTTTAATTGCCTCGTCATATTTTTCAAGGTTTTCGAGGTCTATCCCCAGATTATTCCAGGCATCATCGTTCTCAGGATCAAGCTCCACAGCTTTTTGATACGCTTTTAAGGCCTGCCTGTAATTTCCAAGGCTGTCCATGTCCACGCCTTTATAATGCCAGGCTTCGGCAAAGTTAGGATCAAGTTCAATTGCCTTGTCGTACGAGATAATTGCTTCGTCATACTTGCCCATTTGACCCAGAGCGATGCCTTTTCCTACCCAGGCTTCTTTATAATCGGAATTTTCCTCAAGGACTTTTTCATAGGCTTCAATAGCTGTCTTATAGTTTCCTGCCTGGCTCAGGTTCAGGGCCTTTCCGTACCATGCATTGGGATAGTCAGGTCTTAGCTCAAGGGCTTTTTCATAGGCTTTAACAGCTTCGTCATACTTACCAACCTGGGACAAGGAGAAAGCCATATTATTCCAGATATCTGGGTCCTCGGAATTGATTTTGATAGCTTTTTCATAAAACTCAAGAGCCTCGTCGTATTTTCCAACGGTTTCAAGGGCTTGAGCCTTATTGTTTAATAGGTCTATATTATCTGGATCAAGCTCGATTGCTTTATCAAAAGCCTCCATTGCCTCATTAAAGTTACCACAGCTGAGAAAATCAAGTCCGTATTCATTAAGCTTGGCTGCAACGACTTTATCGCTGACCTCCTGCTTACCTGTATCCCCCGAATCGCTTAGAACAAACATTTCTTCGGAAACCGGCTCTTCTTCAGATTTTTCTTCACCGCCTTCTTTTCTGAAGGTTTCATCTTTTGGTTCGTCGGAACTCATATCAAAATTTCCTGCTCTGCCTTTTGTAGTAGACCCTGCGGATACTTAAATGTCCGCGTTCGGTATTTACTTAAATTCGTTGTTCGTTTATGATTTATACATCTGTCCTTTATGGCTTTTATAGCCTCTCCCCGAAAAGCTCTGAGAAAAGTTCCGGAAAGAAGAGCAGAGACAGAAAAAGCAAATTTGCATAGTTTATAAAAAAAGCAGCAGGCACGAAGAAAATGGAAGAGATTGAGAAGAACATGAATACAATTCAGAAAGATCTGGAGCGAGTTTATCCCGAAGCTCTGAAAGCCGTGCTTTTTGATATGGATAACACTCTTTTTGATTTCGTAGCCGCAAAACTGGAAGCTTGCAGGGAGATTCTCTCATTTATCTGGAAAGGAGATGTTACGGAAGAACCTTCGGAACTTTTCAGATACTTCCTGAGAGGAGTTTACGGTTTTGAAGATTATGAAAATATTCGAGACTACATGCAGGAGAGAAATGTTTTTACAGCTCAGGGCTACAGGAAGTGCTGTGAGATATATGAACGGGAAAAACTACAAAATCTCGAGCTCTATCCAGCTGTACCTGATACTCTTGATAAGCTTAAAAAGCTGGGCTTAAAGCTTGTGATTATAACGGATGCCGATAGTTATCATGCCCTGGCAAGGCTTACAAGGGTCGGGCTTCTTAATTACTTCGATCTTATTGTGGCTGCGGATACTACGGGCACAAAAAAACCAGATCCGGCACATTTTCTTTTCGCGCTTGAGGCGCTCGGGATAAAACCTGGAGAAACTCTGGTAGTGGGAGACAACATCAAAAGGGATATAGTCCCTGCTCGTAAACTTGGATTGAGAACCGCTTATGCTTCCTATGGAGACTGGAGACCCGGAGAAGAGATGGATCAATGCTTCGATTTCAGGCTTGATACGTTTTCGGATATGCTTGATATACCTGGACTCTGAGCAGCAAGCCTTTTAAAAAAAGGCTTGAGCGAAAAACACAGCAACGACATGGTCGGCATGATCACAACCCTTTTGAAAAAAGGCTTAACCGAAAACTCCAGCAACGAGGTGATCGGCATGATCACAACCCTTTTGAAAAAAGGCTTGACCGAAAACTCCAGCAACGACGTGGTCGGCGTGATCAACCGGCGCAACGGTTGCAGGTCAACGGTTGCGGGTCAAAGCAAGCCTTTTCAAAAAAAGCTTGATTGAAAAATCTTAGCTTTGAGTATATATGCCAATAAACCTGTAAGCTGTAAACCTGTAAACCGGATGCATCAGGATAAACGGAAAACTTTTGGAGAAAAAAACTTTTGGCCGTCAGTTCTGAGAATTCTGGAAAGAAGTTTTCGACTAACGGCTTCTTCTGGCTCTGGGTCTTTGACTTATATGGAAAAACCTGAGGTCTGGTTACTCAAAGGAGGTCAGAATATATCGGGTTTATATCGACTGCTCTCTCATAGGCTTCCATCGCTTTCTGGTGTTTCTTAATTCTGTCGTATACGATACCTTTACCAATCCAGGCTTTTGTAAAACTTGGATTGATATCGATAGCTTTCTCAAAAGCTTGAAGTGCCTCTTTGTATTTTTCCAGGTCTCTCAGGGCAATTCCCTTATTATACCAGAACCGGGCATTATCTGGATTTGTCTTTATCTTGGTGTCAAAAATCTCCACGGCTTTTTCGATATAAAGTCTTGCTTCATCTTGGTTTCCAAGCCAGCGGAGAGCTACACCCTTGTTATAAAGGGCCTTCCCGTTCGCAGGGTTTAACTCGAGAGCCCTGTTGAAAGCGCTAATGGCTTCTTCATAACTTTTTACCTTACAGAGCCCCATACCCTTCTTGCACCACTCACTTGCGCTCATGGAACCCAAATTATAATTTTTCTCATAAAGGCAAATAGCCTTCTCAAAATCATCCATAGCTTCTTCGTATGCCTTCATTTCCCTCAGAGCCATTCCCCGCCTGTACCAGACTTCAGGGTCTTCAGGAGCGAGATATATAGCCTGGTAGTATGCATCCAGAGCTTCTTTATACTGCATAAGGCCTACAAGCAGTTCACCTTTGGAACACCAGGTCTTCGCATCCGCGGGATTGATCTGAAGAGACTTATTAAGGGCATCAAGAGCTTCATCATATCTGAAAAGGCTTTTCAGAACCATACCTTTGCTAAACAAGATTTTTGCATTGTCAGGGCTTATTTCCAGAGCTTTATTGTATGCATCCAGAGCTTCTGCAAATCGTCTAAGTTCATGGAGTGCAACACCTGTATTGTACCACTCGTTCGAAGTCATCACTCAACCACACCTTTTTTCGATAACGTTTTTCCACTTTTTATCACATCTACTCTAGCAATAATAATATATGCCTTCAGAGCGTTAAATTAGTTTTGTACTTTAGCTCCATACTAAAAATAAGGAGATATCTACAGTTTCACGTCATAATTTCTGTGTTAAGGACAAATTTAAAGTTATACATGATTCAGTTATACATGATTCAGTCATACATGATTCAGTTATACATGATTTACAGTTATACATGATTTACAGTTATACATGATTTACAGTTATACATGATTTACAATTATACATGATAACCTATGTTTTTGCTCTTTTTAAGGATTTTGAAAAATTCCTATTCTTTAATATTTTAAAAATAAAGTCTTCACAGAGCGGGCAAGAATTCGATAAAATAAGATAACTTTATACATGTTTTTTAAATTATTCTTGAAATTAATAAAAATATATTTATTATAGCCTCAAATTCTTCCATCTTTCCTTTATTTAATCAGTCTTTTTGCCCTGACATGAGGAAAATGGATCTATAAAATAAAACTTGAAAAATCCGGTAAGTTTGATTTTGGTAAAAGTTGAGATCACCGCCTCTCACGGCCTGTCAAAAGTCTAATTATCGACTTTTCACATTGAAGAATTGAGGAATTCTCTGGTCTGGAGAAACTTATGTAAGGACTAGATGCTTTAATTAGGGCCAAACTCAGCTCTTAATACCGTATCGTCTTTTGAACTTTTATTGTAAATATCTTTTGAAAATAATAACGATAAATATCCCATGGGTCCTGGCACACTTAATAAACTAATTAGTATAATTTTAGATGCTCGTAAAAATAACGATAGAGACATTTAATAAAGACATTCAATAAGGAATTTAACAGGAGATTTTATGAGTATATTTAAAAATATTTATAATGAATAGGAGTATTTCTGACACGCCGGAAAGGTAAAAATTTAAAAGAGATGCTCTGAAAAGCTCTTCAGAGCGGCCTTTATATCCTACAATATTTTTAAATATTTTTAATCTAAAGGAGTTTTTCTACTATAAACCGGCTTTGAAGTTAGAACTGAGTACGTTTCAAGATCATTCCTACTCTGGCTCGCAGTTCCATAGGGTTAAAAGGCGTAGTAACATAGTCATCAACTCCCGATTCAAAAGCCTCAATCCTGTTTTTCACCTCTCCTTTTTCACTGAGCACCATAACCGGTATCCACCAGTACCTTGAACTTGTTTTAAGCTGCTTGCAGATTTTGAAACCTTCAAGGTCTGCAAGCCCTGTATCCAGCAAGACAAGGTCGGGTTTTTCAGCTTTTATGGCTTCAAGTGAGGAAAAACCGCCAGGGACTTTAACAACGTTATAATTTTCAGCATCAAGTGCCGCCTTAATACTGAGGGCACTGCTTCCGTCCCCCATAATCAGGATTTTCTGTCGCGTGTCCTTAAGATTTGCGATTCGGGTCTTTATCAGTTCTTCTGAAACTGAAAGACGAGAGGCAATCTCTCTTTCACTTATTTCAGGTTGTGCTTCAATTAATTTCAAAATCTCATGATCAATATTTTTATTATTCATCACCCTCCATCACCATACAGTATATATTTTCTTAGATCTTAAACATTTCTCAAATCTTTTAGAATAAGCGTTACTTTAAATTTAGTACAGTATGGAGAGTGTAGAGTTACCCAAATATTCAGAAGACTTCTTATGAATCGCCGGATTGACCAATTAGGAGATAAGTTTATAACCGTAAATAGCAAGTTAATATTGGAAATAAGAATCACTTACAGAGAACAGCCACCTCTGAGATGATATCAATGGATCCAATGGAAAAAATTTATGGTAAAACCGCACAGATGACAGTACTCAAGAATCTGATTGAACACCAGAACGAATCGACCTACCTTTCTGGGATAGCTGAAGAAACTGGCCTGTCTCACTCCAGCGTATCAAGGGTCATTACTCCCCTGATCGCATCGGGCATCGTCATAGAAAAGCCTCTGGGAAAGCAAATCCGGACTTTCCAGCTGAACATGGACAATGAGGCAACAAGGCTGATCATAGATTTCTACGATAAAATCAATCAGATGCTTGAATAAGCCTTAAAAGCAGAAGTACGAAAAACGAAAAATAGGGGGCAGAAATGGTCTACTGTCCCGTCTTTTAAATTTACCAACAGTTTAATATTTTAAACAATTAAACTTTCAGGTAATTTCAGCCTGAATGTCTTGATTAGAGTAATTTTTCAGGTAATCTATTTCAGGCAACTTTAACCAGATATCCTGATTTAGATCATTCTCATGTAGTCTCTTTTTTGAAGTTCTCTATGTACATACTCGCAGCAGTAGCTGCCAGTGCTCCATCTCTAACGGCTGCCACAAGTTGCCAGATTGGGGTATCACGACAGTCTCCTACCGCATAAATTCCTTTCTTCGATGTTTCAAGGAAGCGGTCCGTTGTGATAAAACCTTCCTCATCCTTGTCCACATCAATGATTTCAGTGTTCGGATGAATGCCCACGTAGATAAAAACACCGTCTGTAGCCATTTCGCGCTGGTCTCCGCTTTTAAGATCCTTAAATCTTATTTTTTCGACCCTTCTAACTCCTCCACTGCTTCCCATGATTTCCAGAATATGGGCATTGAAAATGAATTCAATATTCGGAGTTGCAAAAGCCCTATCCTGAAGGACTTTAACTGCTCTTAGCTGGTCTCTCCTGTGAATAAGATACACTTTCCTGGCAATTTTTGAAAGAAGAAGGGCATCCGTAACTGCTGAGTTGCCGCCCCCGACCACCACAACAGTTTTGTTTTTAAAAAAAGGCCCGTCACAGATGGCGCAGTAAGAAACCCCTTTACTGATAAACTCTTTCTCTCCAGGCACGTTCAGATGCTTGGGATTTGCACCTGTAGCAACTATGACAGCTATTGATTCAAGATCTCCACTGTCCATGGAGATTATTTTCTTTTCTCCTTCAGCGCGAACAGAGAGGACTTCAGTTATCTTTGTTTCTACTCCGACAGCCTGAGCATGAGCCTTATATTTTTCCATTAATTCTAGCCCTGAGATAGCTGGAAAGCCAGGATAATTTTCCACGAGATCTGAAAGCGCAATCTGTCCGCTAATTTCACTTCTTTCAAGAATTAGAGTATTAAGTCCAGAGCGTACGGCATAAATACCGGCTGCGAGCCCTGCAGGTCCTCCTCCTATAATTATAAGGTCATACATGCTTTCCTCCTGAATACAGAAAAACAGTTTCAAATAGAATGCCTTTTTAAAATTCACTCAGCTAATACGGGATATAGCATCAGCTTTTTTCGGGAGGCCTGTAAAAGCTACCTCTCCATCAATAATAGTCGTAGGTACTCCAACTATGCCATATTTATCTATCAATGCCTGACCTTCTGGAGTTTCCACATCTATTTCCTCGTATTCAAAGTCATACTCGGATTTCAGGTCTCTCCAGAATCTTCGAGCTGCCGGACAGGCAGTACACCAGCTGGCGTGAATAAGCGTAACTTTAACCGTAAAAACCCTCCAAAAACTGCATTTTAAATATATTCTAGTATTAATTTCCATATATAAATAAGTTAAGAGTGCCCGTAAATTCGGAAAATAAAGAATTATTGCCTGGAGATATTCAAACAAAAAGCTTTAAACCAGCAGGGCTCTTAAAGCGGGCTATGCTTACATTTATAGGTCTGGGCCTTTTCGACGAATATGACATTTCTTTAAAGGGACTTGAGGCTATCAGGGAAGCTGACCTGGTTTACGCGGAGTTCTATACATCCTTTCTCATGGGTACGAACCTTGAAAAAATGGAGAAACTCTACGGAAAGAAAGTCTTTTTGCTTTCAAGAGAGGATGTGGAGCAGCACCCTGACTGGCTTGCCACTGCAAGGGACAGGAATCTTTGCTTCCTGACTGGCGGGGATACAATGGTCTCCACAACCCATGTAGATTTACGCCTGAGAGCTGAAAAACTGGGGATAGAGACCCGCCTGATTCATGGGGCTTCAATTGCCTCGGCTGTCTCGGGTCTTACAGGACTGCAGAACTACCGCTTCGGGAAATCCGCAAGTATTCCTCATCCCTATGAGAGCAGAAGAGGCACAAGGATAATCTCAGAAACTCCTTATGATACTATAAAACAAAACCTGGAACTTGGCCTGCATACTCTGGTGTTCCTGGATATAGATAAGGAAAAAGGCTATATGACTGTAAACGCTGCCCTTGAACTTCTCCTTGAGGTTGAGGTAAAAAGGGGAGAAGGAATTATACGAGGAGCTATTGCAGTAGGAATAGCCAGGGCAGGCTCTGAAAAGCCGGTCGTAAAAGCAGACTATGCGGAAAAACTCAAGGACTTTAATTTTGGAAAACCTCTCCACATCCTCGTAATTCCCGGAAAACTGCATTTTATTGAAGCCGAAGCGCTTGTGAAACTTGCAGGAGGCCCAGTAGGATTTATGAAAGAAGTGGAGTAAAGAAGAGAATACTGTTTATAGTGCCTCCTGGTGATCATAATGCCTGCTGATCTTGATGAAAAAGTCAAAAGATACGAGGATATGTTAAAAAGAGCCCTCCAGAAAGCCAAATATGCCCCAATCCAGGGGTCTCATATGTATGCCGTTGCAAAGGATTATTATACAATGGCAGAAGCCTACTATAAAGATGGGGTGTATTTTCTGGAAAATAGAGATCCTGTAAATGCCCTTGCTTCCTTCAGCTATGGTCACGCCTGGCTCGATGCGGGAGCAAAACTAGGGGTTTTTGCAGTCGATGATGAAACTCTTTTTACTATATAAATGAAAAATGAGAACAAAAGAAGAATGACTAAAGAAGAATAACTAAAGAAGAATAACTAAAGAAGAATAACTAAAGAAGAATAACTAAAGAAGAATAACTAAAGAAGAATAACTAAAGAAGAATAACTAAAGAAGAATAACTAAAGAAGAATAACTAAAGAAGAATAACTAAAGAAGAATAACTAAAGGAAAAGATAAAAAAATTAAAAATGCCTGGGCCTGATTCTGGGAGAAAGCACAGATACCTCAGTTGGAAGGATTAAAGTTGCAGGACTGAGAATTAAAACCTTAACTGAAAAACCATATAAAATCAAATGTGATACTATTTATTTGAAGCAGAAACAATTTTATATACTTTATTCTATTCTTTAGATTCTGTGAAAACTTTTCCCGATCGGGAAATCTTCTTAAAAAACGTGCATAACAGAATAATTATGGTGGACAATAATGAAAAACTTCCATGTGGTACTTGAAGCAGCTTGGTTGGTTAGAGATGTAAAGACGGCTGATGATGCTATAGGAGTCGCGATTTCAGAAGCTGGAAAACGCCTGAATCCTAAACTGGATTTTGTAGAGGTTGATGTAGGAACTACATCCTGCCCGGTATGTGGTGAGCCCTTTAGCAGTGTTTTCATAGCAGCAAACACCGCTCTTGTTGGTCTTATTTTTGAGATGAAGGTTTTTGATGCTGAGTCTGCCGAACATGCGGAAAGGATCGCAAAATCCGTAATCGGAAAATCACTTAGAGATATTCCATTGACAGTTGTTGAGGTCACCGAATTCGAAAGGTCAGCTGAGAAGGGCGAACAGCAGCATAAGAGCAAAACAGACAAATAAAAGTTTTTCCCAGAAATTGTTGGGACAGAATAAGACATTATGCTGCGGCTAGTGTCGAGTCAAACATAAAATGTCGTATAAAATCGATTGCAATTATTCGGGATCATTGAATCCTTGATGATTGACTCGACACTAGTTATGCCTCTGGGTTTTATTTAGATCTGACTTTCCAAGGGCTGAAAAGAGGCATTTGGTGAGAAAAGAGGCATTTGGTGAGAAAAGAGGCATTTGGTGAGAAAAGAGACATTTGGTGAGAAAAGAGACATTTGGTGAGAAAAGAGTAATTATCATTGATAGAAGCCCAGTAAAAAAGCAAGTTTTATCTCTCCTTCAGGCTTGTTTTTTAGAGTTTTATCCGGCGCAAAGACCCGGGCTTTTTCACAACCCATGAAAAAAGAGGACACTACATGGACAGAGTAATTTCCATCGTAGGGCACACTGCCCTTGATTACATTGTAGATGTTGAAAGAATCGCAGGAAAAAATGAGTCATCTCCTGTCATTGACTATGAAGAATATCCTGGCGGAGGGGCCGCCAATATTGCGGTTGCCATTGCAAAGCTGGGGGGAAAGAGCCAGCTGATTTCCCCTGTAGGTACGGATTTTGTAAGTTCAGGATATGAAAAACTCCTTACAGAAGCGAATGTTGACCTCTCCCGCCTTTATAGAATTCGGGACCAGAAAATTTCTAAAGCCTTTATTTTCACTGACAGGGAAGACAACCAGACAACCTATTTTTATTGGGGAGCTTCTTCAAAATTCAAGGAATTGGAACCCGAACCTGTAGATTTTGTTCATCTTGCAACCGCAGACTCGGTGTATAACGCGAAACTCGCACAAATTGCCGGCTTCGTTTCCTTTGACCCGGGCCAGGATCTTGTTACGTATTCAAAAGAAAATCTTGAACTCATACTCTCTCATACTGACATTCTTTTTGCGAACCGACATGAGATAAGGCGAGTTTCAGAGATGACCGGAAAAAGTTTCTCTGAACTCAAGGCGATGATCGACATCATTGTGGTCACATACGATTCAAAGGGCAGCAGGATCTATACAGATAAAGACGAATTTTTAATTCCTGTAATTTCTGTCCAGGCTGCAGATCCCACCGGAGCAGGAGATGCTTACAGGGCAGGTTTCCTTCTCGCCCTCACAAGAGGATACCCGCTTCCCACCTGCGGGAAAATTGGGTCTACAGTAGCTTCTTTTGCTGTGCAGGCACGAGGTTGCCAGACAGATCTTCCCACATGGAAAGAAATGAAAGCCCGTTATGAAGCTAATTTTGGAAGGCTTGAGAAAGAGTGCTGAAATTGCAAATGCCGAAGAAGCATGATCAAAAGTCAAAAAGTATATAAAATATTACTTAATGATCCACGCATTATAACCCCTAACGTACGAAAAAGATAGTAAAACAAAAAGGGATGCAGATGAAACTCGCAGCACTGATTTCCGGTGGCAAGGACTCGATTTTTGCCATATATAAAGCCCTCCAGGAAGGGCATGAAGTCACCCACCTGATTAATATTGTTCCCGCAAGGGACGATTCTTACATGTATCATTCCGTCAACCTCCACATGGTAGAACTAATCTCTGCCGCCTGTGAAATCCCCCTGGTCCAGCAAGAGTCCAGCGGAATAAAGGAACTTGAACTGGATGACCTGACCCTTGCCCTCAAAAAAGTAGATGTAGACGGCGTATCCGTAGGTGCGATTGAGTCTCAGTACCAGGCAGGTAGGGTGAAGAAGATCTGCGATTCCCTGGGGCTTAAAGTCTATACTCCTCTCTGGCACAGGGACCCTGAAGAATTGCTCAATGAGATGTCAAAAGTACTCGATATCCGGATTGTCAGGGTCGCAGCTGACGGCCTCGACGAGTCCTGGCTTGGTCGCCCTATTAATGTAAACTCGATTGAACATCTCAAAGCGCTGAACAAGCGGTATATGGTTCATATGGCCGGAGAAGGCGGAGAATATGAGACTGTTGTGCTTGATGCCCCCTTTTTTAAAAAGAGGATTGAGATTATAAAAAGTGAAGTTGAATGGCAGGGAGACACTGGCTCCTTAAAGATCCTGGAAGCAAAACTTGTCGATAAAAATTGATTGTCAAAAAGGCTTCCTGAAAAGCAGGTTAAATCCCGAAGATGGGTTTTATTTATTTTATAAAAGACATTTTCATTTATTTCATAATTTAGAAGCGCTTTAATCGCTACTCCAGGACTTACGCACTTGAGGAACAAAATCAATTACAGCAAAGACTGTGGATTAAAGTCATGTTTTAGACAGCTAACGGTCTGATGCTGTTGATTTTCCAGTTCAACTGCGTATAGTCCTATACTCTTTAAAACATGATCCTTTCACTCTTTATTCTTTAATTTTTCACTTTTTATCTCTATCTTTTGTCAATAATGCAGTTTTTCAAGTCAGATATTTGTGTAGTTTTCAAACTAAATTTGGATTTACAATGTTTACAATATCATCTGATTAAAAAGATCTTTTTCAAGAAACATAAGTACTGTTAAAAACTTATACTAATTAACAGTATATCCATGTTTTTATATATTTTCTTACATATTTATAAGATAGGGCGTCTGAGAGAAACCTATTTTTATTGTAAACCTCAGCCAACACTTTTCCCCCCAAATCCCCCACTCCCAATACTCAGATGCCCTTCCCCAATACAATTTTTCTAATATCCTGGCATTCCTCAATAGAAGAGACTTCAAGGTAATGCCTGGATAGCTCTATCTCATATTTTAATTTATGATTCCTTACTCAATTTCCTATCCTTCGCCGAATTTCCCATACTCTCAAGTTGTGATCTTGTCAACCGACTGCTCTTCCATAATATCGGCTTTTTCCTGTTCGGGATTATCTTTGGCTTCAAGGATATCCCTCAGGTATTCGAATACGTCTTCCCTGAGATTTTCGTTTTGAAGAGCAAAGTCCACTATTGATTTTACGTACCCTAACCTATCGCCTGTATCGAACCTTTTTCCTTTGAACCTGCAAGCATAGATAATCTGAGACCTGTTAAGAACCCGGATCCCATCAGTCAGCTGAATTTCATTTCCTACTCCGGTCCCGGCTTCTTTTATACAGTCAAAAATTTCAGGAGTGAATACATAGCGGCCTATTGCTCCCAGATTGGAAGGAGCATTTTCAGGTGACGGCTTTTCGACGATATCCTCAAGCATATAGAGAGAGTCACAGAGTGGCTTTCCTTTTATAATTCCATAGCTGCTCAGTTTTTCATAAGGAACTTCTTCCACTGCGAGCGTGGATCTCCCATACTTTTCAAAATTTTCAATGAGCTGAGCCGTGCAGGGCTTGTCATTCACAATAATATCGTCTCCGAGAAGCACGGCGAAAGGTTCATCTCCAATATGGTTTTCTGCCCTGAGGACAGCATCCCCGAGCCCGTTAGGTTCTTTCTGGCGGATGTAGTGAATATCCACAAGGGAGGAAACATCCCGGACAAGCTTAAGAAGTTCAGTATTATGCCTTTTCGCAAGGTGCATTTCGAGTTCAGGAGAATCATCGAAATAGTCTTCAATTGCTCGTTTGCCCCTGCCTGTGATAATGATTATATCTTCGATTCCCGAGGCAATTGCTTCCTCTACAACGTAGTGGATTACGGGCGTGTCAATTATAGGGAGCATTTCTTTGGGCATGGACTTGGTGGCAGGCAGGAAACGGGTTCCGAGCCCTGCTGCAGGGATAAGTGCTTTTTTGACGGTCAAGAAGGACACTCCAAAAAGAGTTTGAAGTAAGAATATAACATTTTAAATTAAATCTCGCTTAAATTATACTTGCCTTATGATTAATTTTTCTCTGCCGTGATACCAGAGAAGCAAAGTGAAGGATAAGTGTAACCTAAGATATCAGCTTTTCTTAGCAAATTAAGCTATTAACAGATATCTGGCGTTATCTGGCTCCTATATTGCTTTTATCTGAAGATGTCTAGCGTTATCTGGCTCCGATAGCTTCTATCTAAAGATATCTGGATTTATCTGGTTCCTATACTGCTTCTATCTGAAGATAGTGACCAAGCAATCTGATGCCTGTGAAACCTCTATGGATAGGTACTGGGAAAATCGGTACAGAAGGGAAAGAAAGTGTTACGAAAAGGATTATTTTTGGCAGGTTCAAAGCCATTAATGTTCAAATTGCTGGACAAAAAATCCAAAGAACCCAGAAAAATATGACGAATTGATTAAAAGTGATCTACCAGATACCGACAAATTGATTAAAAGTGATAAGTAAGTTTAAAAACGGTGGCATGTTTCTGATTCTAGCTAAAATTATTCTGGCGGCAAATATTCATTGACTATTACTGATTTTGTAATCGTAGAGTTCTCTCTGAAGGGTGCAATCTTCCGGTATTCCGCCGAATTAAAGCAATTTCTTAACTGTTCTTTGGTTTCAAACTCAATAATGATTATTCTCTCGGGATTCCAATTTCCAAACATTGGAATAACCTCACCTCCCCTGACCAGATACCTGCCTCCGTACTTTTTTATAATTTCTGGAACTTTTTCAACATATTTACTATACAGTTCATGATTCATGACTTTGATTTCTATTATCATATAAACGGTCATTTTTCCTTCCTTCTCGCAGACGATTAAATGAGCTATCCAGCCGAACTTGTTGTAACCTACCTTATTTTTACAACAATCGTTATTGACTTTTCGGATAGCTTACAGGATAAAAGTAACTTCTCTGTAAAAATACTCTGTATAAATAGATATGAAAGATGTATAAAGTACTTTCAGCAGTAGAATTATACAACAAGGCATGAACAAATAACCTGCAAAAATGCACTAAATATCAGTAACAAATTATTATTGAGAAGATATTTAAACTGAAATATCTGAAACTATAATTAACTGCAAGTTTCAGGTTTGATTTGCTGCTGCATGTAGTACCAGATTATATAAGCTGGGGTGCATACTTTCTAAATACAGGAATCTGAGGGGGAAATAATGGCAAAAAGATTAAAGGTCGCAAATCCGGCCCGTTGCATAGGCTGCTACTCCTGTATGATGGCCTGCGCAAGAACCTGGTATGATACTATCTCTTTGAAAAACAGCCGAATTGATATACAGACCCGTGGAGGGATCGAAACTCCTTATTCTCAAATCGTCTGCCATGCCTGCATAGACCCTCCATGCATGAGGGCATGCCCGTTGGGCGCGCTTACCAAACGGAAAGGGGGAGGAGTAAATCTCAATAACGAGATCTGCGATGGCTGCGGAAACTGTATAGAAGCCTGCCTGGTGGGAGCTATCCATCTGGACGCGGAGAAAAAAGCCGTAATCTGCAAACACTGCGGCGTCTGCTCGAAGTTCTGTCCCCATGATGTGCTGGAAATGATTGAGGTCGAAGATAGCGGAGAAGTAAAGCTTACTGACACGGGCCCTGCTACGGATACAAGCCCGGTTAGTCCTACTGCATCCCATAAAGACCTTTACGGAGGAGAAGAACCCGGGGAGGAAAAATGACAACCGAAAAATACGCTATTGAGGGGCTTAAGAATATACTCTACATCGACCTGAGCAGCCAGAGTTATCATATTAAGGAAAGACGCGACCTCTATGAGAAATATCTGGGTGGTGTGGGAGTTGCCACAAACCTCATGCTCGAAGAGTATAGAGAAGGCACAGGGCCTCTTGATCCGGAGATGCCAATAATCCTCAGCACAGGGCCGCTCTCGGGAGTATACCCTACCTGCACCAAGGCAGTTGCATTGTTCCGTTCCCCTCTCAACGGAGAATTGGGAGAATCCTATGCAGGTGGCCATCTTGCTATGTCCATGCGCTATTCGGGGTACGAAACAATTGTTATCAAAGGGGTCTCCCGATACCCTGTGTATGTAGCAATCCACGACGACAAAGTTACCTTCAGGGACGCCTCTTCCATATGGCATCTCTCTTCAGCAATTGATGTGGGAAAAATCCTGCGCGAAATAGAACCCGGTGCAGGCAGACGCAGTATTATCAGAATTGGGCCTGCAGGAGAACGGGGGATAACATATGCCGATGTCAATGTCGATACCTACCGCCATTTCGGACGCCTTGGGCTCGGAACGGTCTTTGGGGCAAAAAAACTTAAAGCTATGCTTATTTCCGGAAACAGGGAGTTGAAAAGCCCTGAGCACAATGCCTACCGAAAGACTGTCAGTATGCTCTATGACACCATTGTGAAAACCGGGCTCACTGAGAAGTACCATAACCTGGGCACAAGTGAAAACATTCTGGTTTTAAACGAACTTAAAGGCCTGCCTACCCGAAACCTGCAGGCAGCTTCTTTCGAAGGAGCTGAAACGATTTCAGGAGAGCTTTTTGCCGAAAAGTACCTTCTCAGGCGGGTTTCCTGCGCAGGCTGCCCAATCGGGTGTATCCATGTGGCCATGCTAAAACGAGCCTTCTCAAAAGCCCATGAATACGAAACATTGAATATTTCTTACGATTTTGAATTGATCTATGCTCTGGGCTCGAACCTTGGCGTAGCTGATCCTGAAGCCGTGCTCGAGCTTATTGATGCCTGTGAAAAAGCAGGGGTTGATATAATCAGCATGGGAGTCGTACTCGCCTGGGCAACAGAGATGCAGCAGCGTGGGAAGATTTCCACTAATGAGACTCTGGGGCTTAAATTTTCCTGGGGAGATAAAGCTGTATATCTGAGGGCAATAGACCTTGTAGTCAAGGCACCTAATGAATTTTACTCAGCCCTTGGAAAAGGGGTGGAATATGCCTCAAAAAAATACGGAGGAGAGGACTTCGCAATTCGACTTGGAGGACTGGAAATTCCGGGCTATCACACAGGGCTTGGAAACGTGCTTGGACTCACTGTAGGCGCCAAGCATTCCCATCTTGACAGCGCAGGTTATTCAGCAGATCAGAAAGCATTTAATCAGCCAATTTCAGATGAGCAGATTGTTGATTATATAATTGATGAAGAAGACCGGCGCAATGTCCTGAACTGCATGATTTCCTGTCTTTTTGCCAGAAACGTCTACACATACGAAAACGTAATTCTGGCTCTTAAGGCTCTGGGAATAGAAAGAACTGAAGAGGAATTAAAATCACTGGGAAAGGACATTTTCAGGAAAAAGTATGCATTAAAAAAGAAATTTGGCTTCAAGTTCGAAGACCTTCGAATCCCCAAAAGATTTTTTGAAACTCCCTCTACCACAGGGATACTCGAAGAAGAAAGAGTTAAAAGAGCGATTGAGCTTTATAGAAAGAAAAGGGGATTATGATCTACGATAGAGTAGAATCTGAAAGATAGAGCAGGACCTCTTACTTCACAAGCCCCCACGATTATAAAGATCACTTTTTCACAGCTTTCATAAAGTATATGGGATGGGCATAGTCGAGCTTATCCAGCAAGTTCCCTTTTTTCCTGGCAGAACGGCATAGGGAATTCATACGCTCAATTTTAATATTCTCAAAACCCGCATCATTGAAGAACCTGGATACCTGTTCAGGTTTTAAACTATAAAGAGGAAGGTCATTTTTAATAGGGTTATAGTGTTGCTTAAAGGGATTATGAAAGTTTCTTTCCTTTATGGAACGTATGCCGTCCGATATGGTACGGATCGATTTCAGGAATATACCCGAACTGAACCAGTCTCCATCGATGGCAATGATCATACCGTCTTTCTTTAACACCCGTTTCCATTCAGAAAGAGCCTTTTGTGGATCAGGGAGTGTCCACAGGAGAAACTTGCTGGATACCACATCAAATTGCATGTCCAGAAGCTGCAAATCCTCGGCATCCCCCTGGATGAAATTTATGTCCAGAGACTTCTTCAAGGCATTTTTTCTGGCTTTGTCAAGCATCCTGGTCGACAGGTCAACAGCAGTCACATGATGGCCCATCTCTGCAAACATCAGGGCAAGTTGACCTGGCCCTGTACCGACATCGAGTATTTCAAGATGTTCTCTTCTATCCACTGTTGATGAAAGCATGTTTTTCCAGGTAGCCCATTCCTCTTCGGATTGTTCCACAATGCCAGTACTATAGGTCTCACTGCGATAATCCCAGTAGTTTCTTATTACTTCTTTAGCTTCCATATGTTCACTCCACAAAGATGAGTTAGGGAACTGATTTTATGAATGATAACTAAATGGCGATTTAGAGAATAAAGATTTTATTGATTGTAACACTATATTGAATAAAAATATAAAATCTTATCGTTTTTTAACACAAGTTCTATTTAGCATAATAATTATCGGAAGACAGAATATAAACGAAAAAAAGCCCAGCTAAATAATGTAAAGTTTCAGGAAATTTAGGTGTAAAATAAGGCACGATAAGCACCGAGGTAAAATGAGTGTTTTAGACAATTGAAGGTTTAAAGCTTACTGGTTTCTCAGTCAACCGCTTAAGTGCCACCAATTTCTAAGAAATCCAATCCATAACTTAGGCTCCGTCTCAGAATAAACTATGCAGATTTCCATTTGGGCGTTTTGATTCTCACTATCAAGGCGGCCAATCAAAGTTACAATAAATTATAAGTTGCATAGGTTATTTCGTTGCGGGTACTTAGCTTAAAAATTAGGGAGACTCAGAAGTTGTCTGTTTTGAAGGACAATAAGATTGTCAGACTTGAGTTCTATGAAGGGTGAGACTCAGAAGTTGTCTGCTTTGAAGGACAATAAGATTGTCAGACTTGAGTTCTATGAAGGATGAGACTCAGAAGTTGCCTGTTTTGAAGGTAACTGCATAAGTCATATGAGATAAGATCTCTTTTTTATATTTTTGAAATTTTTGATAAAATACTCCAATATGTTATTATTTTCACACGCGTGACGGTTTCGAAAGTTTTATAATGGTTATGTTTTTTAAATATTTCAACATAAAAATTCATAGAATATTATTATTAAATTCTATTGGATTTTATATTTATCTGATAAAATTTTTAAAAAGGTAAGAAAAGACGAAAGTTCGTGTATGTGAAAAAGGCTGCAATAAGTGCAGGATTGTTGTTCTACCTGCAAATTAATACTGAAAAGATTTGCAAGGTAACTGTGCTGGAAAAACACAGATCAAAATTCGAGCCTCTTAGACAGCTTTGTTGGTTACCATACGATTTCAAGAGTGTTCCTCTGAAAAAAGGGTGATTTTAAGTTGAACTTTCTTACAATTTCTAATTTGTATGTGAATTTCCCTACTGAAGATGGTTTGGTCAAAGCAGTAAATGGCGTAGATCTTTCTATTGCTGAAAGCGAAATTGTAGGCTTAATAGGTGAATCGGGTTCTGGCAAAAGCGTCCTTGGGCTCTCTATCATGAGACTGCTGCAGGATGATGTGATCCTTAAAGGAGACATTCTCTACCGTGGAAAAAACCTGTATTCGATTGAAAAAGAGGATATGAGAAAACTTAGGGGTAAAGAAATCGGTATGATCCTTCAGAATCCAGGAAGTTCTCTCAATCCGGTACTGACCGTGGGTTTTCAGATAGCTGAGCCTCTCATGCTGCATAAGCACGTAAAAGGCAGCCTGGCTATCGAAATGGCAGAGAAACTTCTGAAACGTGTGAAGATCAAAGAACCCTCTAAAAGAGTCAAGGAATACCCTCACCAGTACAGCGGAGGAATGAAAGAAAGAGCAATAATCGCTATGGGTATCGCCAGTGAACCGCGTTTTATAATTGCTGATGAACCAACAAAAGGTCTTGATGTGACTGTAAAAAGGAACATCGTGAAACTGTTAAAAGAGATCTCTGATAAAAAAACAATGCTAATCATCACCCATGACCTTGGGGTGGCAGAGGAATTATGCGACAGGATTGCTGTGATGTATGCCGGAGAATTAATTGAAATCGCTCCAGTAACCTCTATATTTGAAAGTCAGCTACATCCATATACTCAGGGCTTTTTTAACTCTCTTCCTGCCAGGGGACTCAAACCTGTAAAAGGTAACAGTCCTTCTTTGATCGATCTCCCTGATGGATGCAGGTTCCATCCGCGCTGTACCCATTGCACAGACAGATGCAGAAAAGAACATCCACCTATGGTTGAAAAAGACAGCAGGCTTGTGAGGTGCTTCCTCTATGCTTGAAGTGACGGGTTTAAAGAAAACGTTTACTTCCGGCATCATATCCAGAACCATGACCAGAGCAGTAGACGATGTATCTTTTTATATAGAGAGAGGAGAAACCCTGGGACTGGTTGGGCAAAGCGGTTGCGGGAAATCTACTCTCGGGCAATGTGTACTGAGGCTTATTGAACCAACAGCAGGAAAGATCGTGTTCAATGGCACGGATATCACTGCCCTTGATAACAGAGCTCTGAACAGCATCCGACCTTCAATGCAGATGATATTCCAGGACCCTGACTCTTCTCTTGACCCTAAAATGACGATTGGGCAGAGCATAGCAGAACCGCTAAAACTTAAAGGAAATAACAGGGAAAAGACCGAAAGCAAGGTTGTTGAGCTTATAAAGCAGGTGGGACTGAGTCCTGAACATATCCACCGTTTTCCTCACCAGCTCAGCGGAGGCCAGAATCAGAGGGCAGTTATTGCAAGAGTGCTTGCCCTTGAACCTGTTTTTATTGTTGCCGATGAACCTACCGCCTCCCTTGACATCTCGGTACAGGCCCAGATTTTGAACCTGCTAAAGGACCTCAAAGAAGAATATGACCTTACCATGCTGTTCATTTCTCATGACCTTGAGCTGATGAAACACATGTGCGACAGGGTAGCGGTGATGTACAGGGGAAAGATTGTGGAGACTGGAAAGATCGAAGATATCTTTCAGCATCCTCTGCACCCTTACACAAAGTTGCTGTTGACAGGGGATTCTGATCCCGAAATCAGTACAGTGGACTATAAGGGAGCTAAGAATCCGGTATGTTCGTATTATTTTGAATGTCCTTTGAGATCAAAAGTATGCTTAACAGAAACACCCGAGTTGAAGAAAGCTTCAAACAATCAACTCGTGGCATGTCATCATATATTGAAAAACGTGTCCGGCAATACAATCCGGATGGAGAATAAGTAAAACAAATATTGTTTAGACAGCTGGAGTCTGACATTGTTTCTAGACTTCAAGAAAGTGAGAAATTAAGAAATTGGTACGAAAGTGAGAATTTAGGAAATTGGTACGAAAGTGAGAATTTAGGAATAGGTAAAGTGTAGATCAGGAGTTTATAAACTTGAATAAAAAATATAAAATTACAGTTCTTGTCATGCTGTTAGTCATGGCAACAGTTTTTGGGTCGCTATGTATCGACCAGAAAAGTGAAGAAAAAACTGCTACTGCCAATCAGTCAGGCGTACAAAGCCAGGGAGGCACACTAAGATATGCAACTGCTTTTTATCCCGAAGACACTCTTGACCCGGCAGTAAAATGGACTGGCTGGTACATGCGAGAAGCCGGAGTCTATGAGACGCTTTTCAGTTATGACGAGAATATGGACTTACGGCCTGAACTTGCTAGCAAATATGAGAAAATATCAGATACTGAATGGAGGATCTACCTTAGAGACGGAGTAAAGTTTCATGATGGGACTCCCATGAATGCAGACGCTGTGGTGTATTCACTCAACAGGGTGCTGGATGATAATAATTCAAGAAAAGTAGAATACAATTTCATCCAATCCATAAGCAAATACTCTGACGATGCAGTCACAATAAAAACAAATTCTACATATGCTCCTACTATAGCAAGCCTTACGGACCCTATAACTTCCATAGTCAGCCCCAGTTCAAAAGACCTTAATACCACAGCAATAGGAACAGGTCCATTTAAAGTTAAAAGTTACACAAAGGATGTAAATCTCGTTCTGGAGAAGAATGAAAACTACTGGAACGGTACGCCCAGGCTTGACAATGTCACTATCTATTTTGTCAAAGACGATATGACCAGGCTCTTCAAGCTGGAAAGCAATGAAGTGGACATTGCTGACGGCATTCCTCAATCAGAAGTGGCAGACCTGAAAAACAATTCTGACTATACCTTATACAGTAATGCGACTTTGAGAACATATTTCCTGTATGTAAATATGAATAAAGAGCCTCTGAATAATGTAAAAGTAAGGCAGGCCCTGAATTATGCTCTTGATCGCCAGCAGATTGTGAATACGGCTCTAGAAGGTGTTGGAGGAACTCCTGCAAAGAGCTTTTTCCCGTCCGTCATGAACTGGTCAATAAACAATAAAATCGATATGGTTTCCCAGGATGAACAAAAAGCCAAGAGTCTTCTAGCCGAAGCTGGTTTAAATGACACTAACGGGGACGGCTGGCTGGAATACAATGGTAAACCTTTCGAATTGAACATAAAGACCTATACTGGTCGCCCTCAGCTTAAACCCGCTGCCGAAGTAATTGGAACCCAGTTTGAGTCAATCGGGATAAAGACAAGTGTCACTGTTCTGGAAAGTGGTGCATTAACGGATGATATGAACAAAGGAGACTACGATCTTGCTCTCTATGCCTGGACAGTAGCTACTACCGGGGACCCGGACTACTTTGTTTCAAAGCATTTTGAGTCTACAGGAGCTGAAGCACAGAAGACAGGTTACTCAAATCCTCAGGTAGATGAATGGATAAAGGCAGGTGAACAGACCATGAACCAGACTCAGAGAAAGGAATATTACGACAAAGTTCAGGAACAGGTACTGGAAGACTGCCCAGAGATATTCGTATTCTATCAGAACTCCATAGTTGGAGCAAACAAGAAAGTCGGAGGGATTAAACAGTTCCCGAATGAGATCTCTTTCCTGACCAAAGACATCTACATCAAACAGTGAACCCAATAAGGTCCAATGAACTCGATAAGGTCCAGTGAACTCGATAAGGTCCCGGAGTTTTTTCCGGGGCCTTACAAAAAAATTGGAAACTAAACCGGACACAAAAAAGTCATTTAAAACTACTGGATTATCGAAGAAGACTACTGAATTATCGAAGCTCTAGTTAGATTAATGGACTGATTGAACACGGAGGATAAGACTGTGGAAGTTTATGCTTTCTTCAGTTATAAAATGGAACAAAAATTAAAAATAAAGCAAATTTTGCAACATAATAGAGAGGACTGATAAGTGATAGAGTTTATAACTCGAAGGCTTTTGCTCCTTCTCCCTGTCCTTTTACTGGTATCTGTGATCAGTTTTTCTATAATCTACATATCTCCAGGGGATACGGCAGAAAATGCTCTGATGAATCCCGGAGGAGGAGTAGATCAGAGAGCCGTAGAAGAGTTCAGGGTTAAAACGGGGCTTGATGACCCTATACATATCCAGTACATCCACTGGATGAGTAGAATCATCCACGGAGACCTTGGAAAATCGTACATGACAGGAGAAGATGTCTCAAAGGCAATTTTCAGATGCTTCAAAGTCACCCTGAAACTTGCCGTAATCAGTATGCTGGTGTCTCTAATCATTGCGATCCCACTTGGTATCATCTCAGCTCTGAAAAAAGGAACAGCTATAGACGATGTCTGCAGATTCTTTGCCCTTGCAGGAGTCTCAATGCCCAATTTCTGGCAGGCATATCTCCTGATCATAGTCTTCGCGCTTACCTTGAAGGTCTTGCCTTCTTCAGGATATGGAGACGGAGGCATTGCTGATATCCTCTTGCCTGCCATCACCCTTGGAACGGGCTATGCAGCTGTAACTATGAGATTGATGAGAGCAAGCATGCTGGACGTTATGCAGCAAGATTATATTCGGGCAGCCAGAGCCAAAGGAGTTCCTGAGCATATGATTATTCTCAAGCATGCTTTGAAGAACTCCCTCATACCCGTGGTAACGGTTGCAGGGCTGAATTTCGGATATCTATTGAACGGTTCTGTTATAGTTGAGACAATCTTCTCGTGGCCGGGCATAGGAAACCTGATTGTTTCATCCATACTCAGCAAGGATTACCCCATGATACAGGGCTGTGTGCTGTTCATTGCTGTGATATTTGTACTGATAAATTTTGCAGTGGACATGTCATATGCTTACCTTAACCCAAAGATCAGATATGAAACTAAGAATTAAAAACAAAAATCCGGGATTGTTCCTTAGTGCAGGAGTTCTTATTTTTTTCATGCTTTCAGCGCTTTTCGCAGGGTATATAGCGCCCCACAATCCCGAGAAAGCGAATCTTGAACTTCGACTTAAAGAGCCTTGCCGTGAGTATCCGTTCGGAACCGACCATTTAGGCCGCTGCATATTAAGCCGCATAATTTTTGGCGCAAGAGTATCTTTATCAGTTGGACTCCTGGTAGTAAGCTCCTCCCTGATTTTAGGTCTTACCATTGGCACTCTGTCCGGATATTATGGAGGATGGCTGGATGAGATAATTATGCGGGTAGTTGACGCCTTTCTGGCCTTTCCCAGCCTGCTGCTGGCCCTTGGAATAGCCGGGCTTTTCGGTGCAGGATTCATGAATCTGGTCATGGCCCTTATAATAGTGGATTGGGCTGGTTATGCTCGTCTGGCCAGAAGCTCTGTAATGGCTATAAAAGAACAGGACTATATCAAGGCTGCAAAAGGGCTTGGAACAGGGGATATACATGTTATTTTGCACCACGTGATCCCAAACGTGATGTCTCCACTCATAGTAATGGCAACCATAGGAATGGGATATGTTATACTGTCTGCAGCAGGACTCAGTTTTCTGGGTTTTGGAGTGCAGCCACCTACTCCGGAATGGGGCTCCATGTTGAATGAAGGAAAAATATACATCCGATCTGCCCCCTACATCATGATCTTTCCCGGACTTGCTATCATGCTTACGGTCCTGGCGTTCAACTACCTTGGGGACGAATTAAGGGACCTGCTTGACCCGAGAGATACAAAGGACATTGACTGAGCTTGACCTTCGAAAAACGAAGGACATCGACTGAAACTGTATATTCAATATTTCTTCAGAGCAACTACCATGAAAAAATACTCATCACTTAACAGCAAGTTTATTTTAAATGCAACCATCAGTGCGGTTACCGGATACAGGACAAAATTAAATTGTTTCAGTCGAAATGCGTGTCTGTTCTTAGGATATATTTTCCTCATCTCTTTGAGCCTGGGAATCTACGAGGTAATCTTCAATCTGTACATCTTAAGGCTCGGGTTCAGGGAGGACTTCCTGGGACTCATGCTCTCACTGGTTTCCATATCCACTGGCCTGTTTGCAATCCCTGCGGCCATGTTCTGCGATAGGGCAGGCAGAAAGAACACATTGTTATTGTCCTGCCTGCTTCTCCTGTTTTCCTTTGCAGTCCTGTACACCACTACCTCGATATTCCTGCTGGCTTTTTTTAGTATTCTCTATGGGGTGTCTTCATCGCTTAAAATAGTTACAGCATCTACATTCATGGTTGAAAACTCCACTAGTTATGAAAGGATGCACCTGTTTTCGATGTACTACCTGTTATACACCATAGGTGTCATGATAGGAAACTTTGCTGGTGGCGTTCTACCGCAGACCTTCACCAGCTCATTCAAGATTGACCCCACAGGCCCAATGGCTTACCAGCTCTCACTATATGCATCTTTAGCTGCTGTGTTAATTTCCCTGCTACCCCTGATATTCATAAAAAACAAAAAACCCGCCCTGCCAGGAAAGCCAGCTCTGTTTTCTACTCTTTTTTCGACTTTAAGGTCAAAAACGATCCAAAAATTAGTTCTGGTAAACGGGCTTATAGGTATGGGATGGGGGCTGGCTCTTCCCTATTTTAATGTTTATTTTGACATTGTCCTTGGAGCAAGTTCCAGGCAGATAGGTTTCATCTTTTCCCTTTCCCAGGTGGTCATGATGTTCACCTTATTATTTGTCCCTATACTTACCGAATGGTTAGGGAAAGTAAAGGTCGTAGCCCTGGTTCAGCTCTCCTCAATTCCATTTCTTCTCCTTTTCACATCTACATCCCTACTTACAATAGCTGCCTTTGGATACATCATGAGGTCAGCTATAATGAATATGTCAAACCCTGTATTGAGCAGTTTCAACATGGAAGTGGTCAGCGAAGACCAGAGGGCGATCGTGAATAGCCTGATATGGATGAGCTGCTATACCTGTGTTGGACTGAGCACCTATGCAGGCGGTTTGATGATGGCTCACAATTACTATAGCCTTCCTTTCCTTCTGACCTGTGTATTATATGTAATTGCTACTGTACTTTATTATTTGTTCTTTGAGAAGATGGAAAAAGAGCAAAAAAACTTAGAGATATCAGTCTGATTGCAACCGGAGTTTTAAAATAAAACATAAAAAAATGCCTGAAAAATACTATTTTTTATTTGAACATCTGCAAGCTATAGTGATCCCGACTTATCGAGGCCAGGAAAAGTTTCCGTAATTGGTGTTCGAAGCTGTACGTAAAATTAGTTAATCGAATACAGGTGAAACTGTAGTATCATTTATTAAGCTTCTTTCAAAAGCCGCTTTATTCTTAATCGTTGGGAATTTATTCAAATAAGCCGACATCTTTGAGGAAGTCTGATCAACAAAATTAACTACTTTGTTACGAATTTCAACAGCCTCTTTTGTTACGAATTTCAACAGCCTCTTCAAGATTATGCAGGTTTCTACTATGTGAAAATCTATCCCTTATACTTATATCGAGATTGTTTAATCTACTTAGAAAATACTTAGACTTTAGGTCAATTAGAATCAACTGCCTTTTTTGTGTTTCAATCGCAAAGCCTAAAAACTAAGACCTAAGCGTGGATCTCTTTTAAAAAAAGTAGTTATAGGCTAGAAAAGACTCTTTTACTTTTCCCGTTATCTATAACTTTTATTCCATGAATTTAAATAATATTAAAGCTTTATTTTATAAATGGGGGAAAGAAGAACCAATTTTTCGAGATGGTGGACGAAAAGAATAGTTTCACGTAATGGTAGAAAGGCTACTTTGACAAAATGATAGATGAAGAAGCGCTTAAGAACTGTTTGCAAATTGAAGTATCTCCATTATGTTCCTTTTATGATTCAAAATCTCGTCCTGCAAAGCTTTGAGCTTTGGCTCTGGTTAACTTTTATTCTATAAAGTCTTGGATTCAGGTTTTACGCAAAGAAAAGCAGTTTACAGCCATTTCGGAACTGAAATTTATAACAGTTAACTACGAGAACTCTGACAAAACTAAAAATTTTATGCAACTAAAGCTATTGAAAAAATTCAAAAAAAGCCTCCCAAAATCTGAACGTATGATCTAAAAGCTGCATCTTGCTGCCATGAATAGTTACTCGAGTTAGGGTGAAAGCATGAGACTAACAAAATCTATTTGCCCAGAATGCAAAAGAGTAATTGAAGCTTCGATCTTCGAGGAAAATGGGAAAATAATAATGGGAAAAGAATGTCCTGATCACGGGAGTTTCAGGGATGTCTACTGGTCAGATGCTGAACTCTACAGGAAGTTCGAAAAGTATTCATATACAGGACCAGGAGTTTCAAACTTCCAGAGCTCCAGTTCCTTAAACTGCCCTTTTGGTTGCGGGATCTGTCAAGGTCATGAATCAGGGACTTTGCTTGCAAACATAGATGTCACTAATAGATGTAACCTTAAATGCCCTGTATGTTTTGCAAATGCAAGAGTAAAGGGCTTCATTTTCGAACCAAGCTTCGAAGAAATCCGGAAGATGATGGAAACACTAAGAAACGAGAAACCTGTTCCCTGCCCTGCCATTCAGTTTTCAGGCGGAGAGCCAACAGTAAGAGATGACCTTCCGGAGATAATCGAACTGGCCCAGGAGCTGGGTTTTGCACATATCCAGCTTGCAAGCAACGGAGTTCGGCTTGCTAATAGTCCTGAATACTGCAAAAAGCTAAAAGATGCAACATTGCGTACTGTTTATCTCGCTTTTGACGGAATCACTCCAGAACCTTATTTCGAAACTCGGGGCTTTAACGCTCTACCTTTGAAGAAAAAAGCTATTGAAAATTGCAGACGTTTCGGGCCTGAAAGTATTGTGCTTGTTCCAACTCTTGCAAAAGGTGTAAATGACTCTCAGATAGGAGGGATCATCCGTTATGCAGCCGAAAATCTTGACATTATAAAAGGAGTGAACTTCCAGCCGATTGCATTTACAGGAAGAATAGATCAGTCTCAAAGAGAATAGAAGAGAATTACCATACCTGACGTCATAAAGCTTGCGGAAGAACAGACTAATGGAGAGATTCCCTGTAATGCCTGGTACCCGGTATCTTTTGTGGTTCCTCTAAGCCGTTTCCTCTCAGCTATGAGGAAAGTTCCTATTCCGGAGTTGACAGTTCACCCACACTGTGGTGCTGGAACCTACGTTTTCTATGAAGAAGGGCATTTTATCCCAATTACAAGTTTTCTTGATGTGGAAGGTTTTGTTGAATTTCTAGCTGAAGCAGCCTCCGAGATGAATGGAAAAGTTAGCAGAGTTCTAACCCTTGCAAAGATTATCAAGCAAGTGCCAAGGTACATTGACGAGAAGAAAGGACCAAAGTCGATAAATGTAGTCCAGATGATTCTCGGTGTCCTTAAAAAAGGTGACATGGAAAATACATCACGTTTTCACAGAAATACACTATTCCTCGGAACAATGCATTTTCAGGATTTATACAACATAGATCTTGAAAGAATCAAAAAATGCGGAGTACATTATGCCATACCAGACGGTAGAATAATTCCTTTCTGCGCATATAACAACTTTCATAGAGACTCCGTCGAATCAAAGTTCTCGGTGCCTTATATACAGGAGCACGGATCTGAACAAGAATAACAGATTTAGGAAGATTAAAACACATTTAGAAATATCAAAAAAGTTCAGTAACTTTTGGCAATGGAATGATTGTTACTGAGATTGCTGAGTGAACTACATCTCCCACCTGCCACTTTCCGTCTTTCGCTGGAAATTGTCGAGGAATAGGTCTTCCCGCCTTCCTTGATAAAAAGACTACTTTTTTACCTCTCTAATGCTTATTCCTAAAACTTAGAGCTTATCCTAAGTCATTAAGAGCTTGTTTTAATTTAGAATTGGTTATAATATTAGTATTATCAGATATCTAGCACTATTCAAGTTGTGTATGTGGCCAATTGTAATCTGCAATTCGTCATACATTTTAGGATAGGCTCTAATCAGGAGGAGTGGGGAATAATATGATCTGGAAAGATGAAGGAGAATTATTTGTAAGATGTAAGAAGAATCCGATACTTACAGTTGATTATTGGCCTTATAAGGTCAGCTCGGTATTTAACCCTGCAGCGGTTATGGTCGACAATACAACAATACTACTGGTACGGGTTGAAGACCACAGAGGTTTTTCCCATTTAACAGTAGCTAGAAGCAAGAATGGAATTGACGGTTGGGAAATTGATCCCAAACCAACCTTTTCCTCGGATCCAGTATACTATTCTGAAGAGATATATGGTATTGAAGATCCACGTATAACTTACATTGATGAGATAGGAAAATGGGCTATAGCTTATACGGCTTTTTCGGACTCGGGTCCATTAACGTCGCTTGCCTATACCGAAGATTTCACTAATTTTGAGAGAGTAGGGCCTATCATGCCGCCTGAAAATAAAGATGCTGCTATTTTTCCTACAAGACTTAATGGCAAATGGGTAATGTTACACAGGCCTGTATCTAACATTGCGGGTGCAAAGGCAAATATCTGGATATCTTTTTCGCCTGATATGAAATACTGGGGAGAACATAAGGTTCTTCTGTACGCTCGAGAAGGCGGCTGGTGGGATGCCCGTAAAATTGGACTAGCCCCTCCGCCAATGAAAACATCTGATGGATGGTTAATTATGTACTACGGGGTACGTCAGACAACATCTAAAAAGAGCTATCGGCTCGGACTTGCTCTTCTTGACCTTGAAGATCCCACAAAAGTGCTCCATAGGTCAGAAGGCTGGGTTTTCGGGCCTCGTGAAATGTATGAGCGGACTGGAGACGTTAATGATGTTGTTTTCCCGTGTGGATGGATCCTTGTGGGCGATGAACTCCGCATTTATTATGGAAGTGCAGATATGTCTGTAGCAATGGCCAGTGCAAAAATGAGTGACATTCTGCAGTATATCCATGAATGTCCCGGGATGCAATGTCCTGAATAATACTGCAGATATTTTGAAAAATATTGCAAACAACTTGAAAAATATTGTAAATAGCTTGAAAAATATTGTAAATAGCTTGAAAAATATTGTAAATAGCTTGAATAATTATTGTAAATAATTTTAAAAATATTATAAACAGTTTGAAAAAACAGAATACAGGAACGAATTCTATTTTTTTCGTTAGCATTAGCTTGCTGCATGTAAAATCTATATATCATTCGGAGATACTCTGGGTTCACTGCCAAAAATTACCAGTATAGATGAAGTCCCCACCAAGGTTTCCGGGTCAATAATAAATTATAAATTATGTCATATATTTTTATTTTTTCTGCTTCTATGTTATAGATGGGAATTTTATCGGGTTTATGATACAGATTTACAACTGCGAAAAATGACAGGTTCGGAAGAAGAGGTCCAAAAGAAGAGCTATATAGGAAAAATAAGCCTGAATTTTGGGCATTTTATGATGGGAAAACACGGATTGGGGGTTTATTTATAGGGGAAAATGTAAAGCTCAAAATCGATGAAATAAAGGATTCGCCTGCCGATGAAGTCCTGAAAAACCTTAATTCAAGTAATAAGGGACTTTCTTCATCGGAAGCTGAAAACCGTATTAAGCAGTATGGTTATAATGAAATTTCCGAAAAGAAAGTCAACCCACTTATAAAATTTTTAAGTTATTTCTGGGGTCCAATTCCCTGGATGATCGAAGTGGCAGCTGCAATTTCAGGTGTTATCCATCGATGGGAAGACTTTGTGATCATCTCCTTGCTCCTCATCTTAAACGGGGTCGTGGGGTTCTGGCAGGAAAACAAGGCTGACAATGCCATTGAGCTCCTTAAGAAGAAAATGGCCCTGAATGCCAGGGTACTCAGAGAAGGACAATGGGCTCAAATACCTGCAAGGGAATTGGTCCCGGGAGACATTGTACGCATACGTTCAGGGGATGTTGTGCCTGCTGACCTTAAGCTCCTTGAAGGGGAATATCTGCAGGTAGATGAATCAGCCCTTACGGGAGAATCCCTGCCTGTAGAGAAAAAATCTGATGGCATTGCCTATTCAGGGTCCGTGATCCAGAAAGGGGAAATGAATGCTCTGGTTGTGGCTACGGGCATGAATACCTATTTTGGAGAGACAACAAAACTGGTGGCTGAAATTCGGACCAGGAGCCACTTTCAAAAAGCTGTCCTCAAAATCGGAAACTACCTCATTGTCCTTGCAGGCTGTATTGTTGCAATTGTTTTAGTTGTAGAAGAGCTTTTCAGGCACACTCCTTTTCTGGAGACCCTCCAGTTTGCTCTTGTGCTGATAGTCGCTGCAATTCCGGCAGCTCTTCCAGCAGTGATGTCTGTTTCAATGGCTGTAGGAGCTACTGAACTTGCAAAAAAAGGAGCTATTGTCAGCAAACTGGTCTCCATAGAAGAAATGGCAGGAATGGACATTCTATGTTCGGATAAAACCGGTACAATTACCCAGAATAAGCTAAAATTATCCGAGTTAGTGCCCTTTGGAAACTTTAAAGAAAACGACCTTCTGATCTATGGTTCTCTTGCTTCAAGGGAAGAGGACAATGACCCGATTGATAATGCAATCCTCCAGAAAGCGAAAGATACAGAATCCCTTAATGAAAAAATAGGTACTTTTGAGATCGAGAAATTCATACCATTTGACCCTGTCATAAAGCACACTGAGGCTATGGTTAAAGGTTCTGAAGGAGAGTTTAAAGTTGCCAAAGGCGCGCCCCAGGTTATTCTGGGCATGTCAAGCAATAAAGAAGAAATAAGGCAGAAAGTAGAAGAAAAAGTAAATTCTATGGCTTCAAAAGGGTATCGTGCCCTAGGAGTTTGTGTAGAAGAGGAAGGAAAATACAGGTTTGCAGGACTTTTTGGACTTTATGACCCTCCGCATGAAGATTCCGCTGAGACAATAAAGACGGCAAACTCCCTTAACGTAGACGTGAAAATGGTAACCGGAGACCACCTTGCCATTGCTAAGGAGATAGCAAGCCAGGTAGGCCTGGGCACAAACATAGTTACAGCTGATGATTTCGTAGAAAAATCCGATTCCGAAGCCCAGGAAGTTGTAGAGAAGGCAGACGGATTTGCCCAGGTTTTTCCCGAGCACAAATACAGGATTGTTGAACTTCTTCAGAAAAAAGAACATATTGTTGGCATGACAGGTGATGGAGTCAACGATGTCCCTGCCCTTAAAATGGCTGATGCTGGAATTGCTGTTGCAGGGGCTACAGATGCTGCAAAATCCGCTGCAGACATAGTGTTTACAATCTCAGGGCTCTCGACCATTATTAATGCAATAAAGGAAAGCCGCAAGATATTCCAGAGGATGAAGAGCTACGCCATCTATAGAATAGCTGAGACTGTAAGGGTGCTATTTTTTATTGCTACTGCAATAATTGTGTTTAATTTTTATCCTGTAACCGCTATAATGATTGTTTTGCTTGCCATTCTCAATGATGCTCCTATAATGGCTATTGCATATGATAACGTAAGATATTCCCAAATACCAGAAAAATGGAACATGCGCGAAGTCCTGAGAATGTCCACTTTTCTGGGAATCATAGGTGTGTTTTTTTCTTTTGTAATATATTATATAGGAGCCAGGATTCTTTACCTTAGTCCAGGTGTACTACAATCTTTTATTTTCCTGAAGCTTGCAATAGCTGGGCACCTGACCATCTTCGTTGCTCGCAACAGGGGGCACTTCTGGTCACCTCCTCCGGGAAAGATCCTTTTTTGGGCTGCAGTGATTACAAAAATACTGGCAACATTAGTTGCAGTGTATGGATTTTATATATCTCCAATTGGATGGAAACTAGCGGGTTTTATCTGGATCTACGCACTGGTGGCTTTTGTTATAACTGATTTTATGAAAGTGAAGCTTTATGAGATAATGGACCGTAGAGGGTGATTTTTAAAAGAAAAAGTGAAATAAGTGAAATATATGCGTCTTTGGCTAAGAGCCTATCCGAAAAGTCAGTAATGCATGTTGAAAAATCACAATAGAGCTATAATGTCCGAGTATCCGTTCCGGTTTTACATAGCCTCTTGTTAAAGTTACAGCAGGTAACCATTTTGGATAAATTCTTAGTCCAAAGCTAACATTGACCGAATCAAGCATCAAGGATTCTCGGTCACTGCAGCCATATTGATATATAAAAGACATTATATTTATCTGCATGAGGGTTATCAGGAGACTGAATATTTTTATTTTGCTCATTTTAATCCTTTTTATCGCATATATCCGTTACCTGACTAACTTCTACATCTTCGAGGATCGGGCTCTCCTGGATGCCCTTCTTATCTCTGTGATTGTGATTTTTCTGGCCTATATAATAAATTCCGTTACCGGAAATCTTATTCTTAGAAGAGTATCGACTGCCAAAGATAGATACACTCTGAGGAAAACTGCATCTATTCTTATCACGGTACTTGCTTTTGCCGCACTTTTTGCTATCTGGTTCAAGAGAACTAGCACCCTGCTTATTGCCTACGGGATTCTCAGTGCAGGAGTTGCAATTGCACTTCAAGACCTTTTACGCAACATAGTCGGAGGTGTTCTCCTAATTTTGTACCACCCTTTTAAAGCAGGAGATCGGATTCAAGTTGAAGACAACGTAGGCGATGTTCTTGACATAGGGAGCATAAGCACCACAATAATGGAAATCAGGGAATGGGTGGACGCAGATCAGTATACTGGCAGAATTCTCCATCTCCCTAACAGCTTTGCCCTCAATAAGACGATAAAAAACTATACCAGGGATTATTCCTTTATCTGGGATGAAGTTCGTTTTCTACTTATTTATGGGAGCAACTGGAAAAAAGCTGAGGGGATTGCGCTCAATGTTGCAGGCTCAATTTTAGGAGAGTTCGAAAATCTGGCACAGAAAGAACTCCGGCAAATGGGACAAAAATATTTTATTACTACATATGATGTAAAGACAAAGCTCTATATGAAAATGGAGGACAATTGGATAGAAATGCGGTTAAGATATGTGGTCGAGCCCAGGAAAAGGAGAGAAATCAGTCACCTTTTGGTCTCAAATATTCTTGAAGCCCTTGAAAAAGAAAAAGACATAATGGTTGGAACTGCGACAAGTATCGACCTTATGGGTCGATGATTCTCTGGATGTAGCGATTTCTCTGGATGTAGTGATTTCTCTGGATGTAGTGATTCAGCCTGAACAAAACAAAAGCAATAGCCATCGTCATTAAGACTCAATGAAAAAACTTTTGTGAATTTGCTCTCTTTTATCTGGAATCTTTAAGACCTTCTGCATTTGACCCCATATTTCTCCGAGTTGTAGCTTCTGATTCATACTTTTCTTCTATTGAAGGAATATTCAAAATATGGAGCTGGGGAGCCCTGATCCCATTCTTCTGGAATTCTACCCAGGCTCTTGTGTGAACATCGGATTCAAACTTGAACTGGTCTCTAAGGTCATTGACATAAGCTTTGGCCCTTAACCTTGTGTAGAATGGAAGGGCTTTATGCAGCAGAATAACAGGCCTTTCTTTGGAGATATAAACATATTTAGAGCTCACAACTGCTTCCCATAAAATTCTCATTGCAGTTTCTACATGTGACTCTCCTGCAACATACAGGTCTATTACAACCATCATTTCTGAGACCCCATAATTTGCACTGGCAACGGTTTCTTTGAAAATCAGGCTGTTTGGGGCTGTAACGACATTAGCATCAGGTGTGAGCAGTTTCGTTGCTCTTAGACCTATATCAGTGACTTCGCCAAAATAATTCCCAATTGAAATTTTATCCCCTATCTGGTAAGGTTTTTCAAATGTAATTACCAGCCCTCCAACAATATCTGAAAAAAGATCTTTGAGCCCAAATCCAATGGCTGCACCCATAAGTCCGGCCAGGAGAAAGATTTCAGGTCCGAAAATTTTGAATATTTCTCTAAAGATGAAATAAAAAGCTATGAGATAGATTACAAATTTTATTATCGGGATAACTACTTCTACTTTTATTCTGCCAGTATGGCTCAATTTTTCTGAAAGTTTTAATAAGAGAATGGTAATGATTCTGCCAAGAACATATGCAATTAAAAAAATAAGAGCCATAGTTATGAGGGTTTGCGTATCTACCGACCTTAAAATTTTTAAAAGTTCTTCCCGACTTGTGTTCCCATCTACCACTTACCACACCAGCCTCAGTTTTTCCATGTATGTAGTAACGCTGCTCATGGCTTCAGGCCTGACACGATAGAAGTCATTTTCATCTTTTAAAATAAGTTCCTGGCTTAAAAGCTGGTAGATAATTTTGTCCACGCTCACCATGGAGCCCATTATTTCGGCGATTTCAGATTTTTTAAGACCCTGATAAGAAAGAATAAGGCTCAAAGTAAAAGCCTCTTCGTATTCAAGGTCTACTTCATACGAAAATATGCCTATATTTTTAGGCTTCATCCGGGGGTAATCAAACCCAAGCTCCCAGATTCTCAAAGCAATTCCGGGAGTACCATTCGATTCAAGGTAAAGCTTTTCAAATACCTGATCCTCAGCAGCTTCTATTTTTTGTTTTTTCAGAAGGCGATTCTTAAGATAGGAGATATTTATTTTAGGGACAGGGATAGAAATTTTTTTGCCTAGTGAAGTTAACTCTAAAGGATATTTTATCATATAGAAGAAAGGTTCTTCTTCAGATTCTTCGTCTTTAGCAAATTTTATCTCATTTTTTTCATATCTTTTGAGAATAAAAAGTCTGAGATTTTCCTTTTCAAAAGCAGGAATGAAAATCTGTACCGGAAAGTATTTCTCAAGCCCGAAAGCCTCATTTAAGTATTTCCAAGAATAAATGTTCCAGGTAGTGACAAATATCCTGTTCTGAGAACTAATCATATCCAAAAACTCATAAAAGATATCAAAACCACCGGGCTTTCTCATATACAGGAAATGACAGTTATCAAGAATTACAATTTTTTTTGTATCATCCGGAAGGGAAATTTCGTTTTTATTCTGGACAATTTTAGAAAAAGTGATTTTTGCTGCCCTGTTTAAATTTATTCTCTCAATTTCACCGCTCAGGGTAGTTTTTCCTCTAAGAGGTTCGGCTACAATGGCTATATTCAGCCTTTTTCCCACATCAAAATCAGCAATTGTTGCCTGGATTTTCTCGATCTCATCCTTCAATCCGAGAACTTCCACAAAGTCCTTTCCCCCAGAACTGCTATGCCGAATACCCACCATATTCTCCATATTATATTTCGCTTATTGCACTTAATAATGCATCCCTTCACTGTTTCATATGGGTCGAAAATAATTATATCCTTAGTTCCGCGTTTTTAGGCACATAGACTTCTATTGATCTCGAATGATGTGCTTAAGTTTAAGCTCATGAACAGTAGTTTCGATCAGACTGACTTCCGAATGATAAAAACACATTGATCTTACTTCTTATCTACTGATTTTCAAAGTGAACTATATCATTGATCAAATTTTGATGATTTTTAAGTTCTCTATTGATAACTGGATTTGATTTAGCTGCTATAACAAAATTGACTTTAAGTTCATCCAATTTTGAAATCACATTTGTGTTAAAAAATTCTTTCTCAAGGTATGATGTTCCTGTTTTTACACCTATTATTTCAAGTCTTTTGAATAAAGATTCGATGAAAAAAGAATAATTCTTGTTCAAACTATTGATGTCTATTACGTCAAGTGTTAAGTGAGAAGTTACAATTATATCAAGAGTACAGAACTATTTACCCCATGAGCTACCATTCTTTAGTTTTATTCCCCTAAATACCAGAAGTATTTTTATCTCCATAATACGAAATATCATGAAAATCAATAGCTATATCATGAATATTGTTTTCAAGTTTCATCATCTTGAAAAGCTCAAGATTCATTTTTCGAAAAGAGAAATGAATTCCATGATCTAATTAGGACTTACGCGGTTAAATTGAAAAACAGCGGCATGGAACCTTAAACCGTACTTTCTACAATGCTTGTTACAGAACTGCTTGAACTTTATTTAGCTCATTTACTGCGTAAGTCCTACTAATAAAACTTTTTTTGGTTAATTTAAATTAGTTATTGATGTTTATATTCAGCATTCGGAACTTGGGTTTATTCGGAACTTGGGTTATTCGGAACTACTGGTATGTATTCAATTAATAAATATCTTTATCTACTATTTTTTAAATTTAGTAATATTGTTTTTACTGAGATGCCATTTTAATTTTATGCATTAGATATTTTTTAGATTAAAGAGGTACTCTCGCTTGTGAGTGGTCACAGTAATATACTGAAGTTATGTACGTCGCCGTGAAAGAGAGGAGTCTGAAGGAATTATGACAATAGACCTGGAGCAATTAAAGGCAACAAACTCGAATCCTGTGCTCAGTGCTGCGAGCCTTGAAGTAGTTAATATTCTTGATGTTCCAGCACTCAAGTCTCTTATGAATGACTTATCTCAACTTACTTACATCACCATATCCATTATTGATCTCAAAGGCAATGTCCTTATGAGCGTTGGATGGCCGGATATATGTACAAGATTCCACAGAGCCCATCCAGAGACCTGCAAGCACTGCATAGAAAGCGATACACAGCTATCACTGGGTGTTGCTCCTGGAGAATTTAAGCTTTATAAGTGTAAAAATAATATGTGGAATTTTGTGACGGGCCTGATCGTGGAAGGACAACATATCGCCAATATATTCTCAGGACATTTCTTTTTTGAAGATGAGATTTTGGACTATGAACTTTTTCGATCCCAGGCTAGAAAATATGGTTTCAATGAAGAGGAATATATAAAGGCGCTTGAAAAAGTTCCACGGTTAAGCAGAGAAACTGTGAACAAAAATATGTCCTTCCTTATGAAACTTGCCAACATGATCTCACAACTAAGTCACAGTAACTTCAAGCTTTCTCAAGCATTGGAGGAACGTGATATCCTTGTGGATGAGCTAAAGAAAAACAAGGAAGATCTCGATCACGCTCAAGCTGTCGGAAATTTAGGAAGCTGGCGTCTGGACGTGCGTAAAAAAGAATTAACGTGGTCTGATGAAAGTTACCGGATCTTTGGTATCCCAAAAGGCACTCATTTGACTTATGAGACCTTCCTTTCTAAAGTCCATCCGGATGACAGAAAATATGTCAAGAAAGAATGGATTGCGCAATTAAAGGGTGAACCATATAGTATAGAACATCGCATTATCGTAGATGGTAAGGTCAAATGGGTACGTAAAAAGGCATATTTTGAATTTGACAAAAATGGAGAGATCATTGGCGGCTTCGGCATAACGCAGGATATAACGGAGCGCAAAAAAGCAGAAGAAGCTCTTAAAAGAGCACATGATAGTTTAGAAGCAAAGGTTAAAGAACGTACAGATGAGCTTGAAAAGGCTTATGAATCATTGATGGAAGAAAAGAGAAGACTTTCTGAAGCCCAAAAAATAGCTCATATTGGAAATTGGGATTGGAATCTTGCAACTGATGAAATGTACTGGTCTGATGAGATGTGTCGTATTTTTGGGTGTGTTCCCCAAAAAGTGTATCATAAGTACAGTGAACTTTTTAACTTTATACATCCCGAAGATCGAAGTTATGTACATAACACTGTTAAAAGTGCTTTACATGGGAAGTTCTTTAGCATTGATCACAGGATTGTCTCATCTGATGGGGCAGATCGCGTAGTCCACTCACATGGCGAAGTTGTTTTTGATGAAAATAAAAGCCCAATTCTCCTGAGAGGAACAATTCAGGATATTACAGATAGCAAGAAAAAAGAAGAGAAGATCAGGACATTAGCCGATGTTGTGGAATCATCAAATGATGCTATTATAACTGAGACTCTAGATGGTATTATTGCAAGCTGGAATAAAACCGCAGAGCAGATCTATGGTTATTCGGCTGAAGAAGCTCTGGGTAAAAATGTCTCAATCCTTGAACCAGATAATCTTAAAGGCGAAATAAGAAAGTTTATTGAAATAGTTAAACAGGGAGAAAAAATCCAGCGTTACAAAACTTTACGGCTAAAAAAAGGTGGTAGGCTAATAAATGTGTCAATAACTTATTCTCCAGTTTTTGACGCTTCTGGAAAGCTAAAGGCGGTCTCAGCTATTAGCAGAGACATTACTGAGCAAGTCAATGCGGAAAGACTTCTGGCAAAAGCCGAAGATGCCCGAAAAAAGGAAATCCATCATAGAATTAAAAATAATCTGCAAGTGATCTCTTCCCTTCTTGACTTACAGGCTGAAAAGTTCAGAAACAGAGAACATGCTGAGAATGAAGAAGTTCTTAATGCTTTCATAGAAAGCCAGGACAGAGTAATGTCAATTGCTCTTATCCACGAAAAACTTCATGAAGGCAGAGGAAACGATACACTAAACTTCTCTTCGTATATTAAAAGACTTGTTGAAAATCTTTTTCAGACCTATAAACTTGGAAATGCCAACACGATCCTGAACATCGAACTGGAAGAAAACATTTTCTTCGATATGGATATTGCCGTCCCATTGGGAATAATCATTAACGAACTTGTTTCAAATTCCCTTAAGTATGCATTTTTAGGCAGAGATAACGGGAAAATTCAAATTAAACTTCACAAAGAAGACTCTGTAGAACACGTAAACAAAGAACAGGAAAGCACAAAAGAAAGTTATAACGGCACTGATTTTGTATTAATAGTTTCGGATAATGGGATTGGTATTCCTGATGAGGTCAATTTAGAAAACTCCAATTCTCTTGGCTTACAGTTAGTGGAAACCTTGGTAGACCAGTTCGGGGGCAAAATTGAGTTAATAAGAACTTCTGGGACTGAATTCTGTATAAGATTTACAGTACCAGTACAAGATTGAAAAATAGTAAAATCGAATTTTCATACAATGCTCAGTTTACGAAATTAGTGTCTTGAAAATTTAGTTATTGGTCACATGTTAAATCTGAATCGCTATATGTTGATGAGAAGCGATCAAAGATTATGCTCAATAATTAAATTGCCAGTATACCAGATATTTTGTAAACTTAAGTATCAGAATTTCAATGATTTCTTGAGTTTTCCTAGAGCCTATCCCAAAAGTAATATTATATTGGAATTATAAATATACGTTTATGTCATTCCGTGAAATCGATGACGTTCTATGGAACTCCATAGAACCTTATCTTCCTCCACAGAAACCACATACAGGAAGGCCGCGTGCAAATATGAGGAAGTTAATGAACGGTATTTTTTACGTTGTTATGACCGGTTGTACGTGGAAAGACGTTCCCAGGAAATATGGATCTAAGTCAACAGTTCATAGATTTCATCTATATCTGTGTGAACATGGTATCTATCAGAAGATTTTCAATGAACTTTTAAACAAAGGTTACGATTTGAATAAAATAGATCTTTCTCACTGTTTTACTGACACAAAGGATGTTCCGGCTAAAAAAGGGGGAATATCGGCTACGATGGTCACAAAAAAATAAAATGAATAAAAATAAGCGTTTTAGTAGACTTACAAGGCCTACCTCTCTCGATTAATATTGTTCCTGCAAATAAGAATGATTCTACACATTATATACCTACACTTAAAAATTTCAATATAAAGAGACCTATAGGAAGGCCTGTTAACAGGCCTTCCAAAGTGACAGCTGATGCAATATATGATACAGCTAAAATTAGAAAATATAACAAAAGTCCGGAAAATAAAAAGTTAAAGTATCCGGAAAGAAAAACAACGCAGTACTGGCTGAGTTTTTTATCTTACCAGACAGTGTTGTTTTTCAGAGTTGCAAGAATGTTTGTGAACTCGTTACTGAACCTGCAATTCCCAAAGTCCGGAGAACTCAGAATGTTCTTCTTTATTTCCTGCAGTCCGATCAGGAGATTTATATCGTCGCTGTATTCAAATCCTCCATCAGATGCCGTGATGTTTTCAGCAAGGATGTCAAGAAGACTCGGGTCAAGATCATTTGTAATATATGTGTCCAGAATCAGAAGATCCAAAATTCTCTTGTAGAAGTCGATGAGCTCCTGGTAACCTGATATCGCGTAGGTTTTTGCCATCTGTTTTTGCCTGTTCAGATAAATCAGGTAACGGGAGATTGTGATTATAACATTCTCGATACCCTCTTTTTTAGGGAACGCGATTGGGAACCTTTTCAGCATTTGTGAATTAAGTTTGCCTCTGCTCTGTACCTCTTTACGTCTCCAGATCTCAGGAAAAGCCTTTGCTATTGAAGAGTTGAGTACAGCCGTAACATAAAGGTAGAGTGTGGGATCTCCGAGAACGACTCCTACACCGTTTGCAAAAACATGCTTTCCGGTCGGATCATATGAGGCCTGAAGGCGAGAGTTGCTGGTAATGATGATTTTAGGTGTGTTTATATACCGCAGGAAACTTTCATTTTCGAAACGGTAATCAGCCGAAATGAGTTCCTGTGTTTTGGCCTCAGACTGCTGTTTGATTTCCATTGACTGCTGTTTGATTTCCATTAGCTGTTTATAAGCTACAGGAAACTTTGCTTTCAGTTCCTCGGGCTGGAATATCCTGTATTCTTTCCTTATGTTATTGTCAAGGATTTCATAAGGCACCATAAACTGATACTGAGTTGACTGAACCGCAAATTCATTCGAAACGGAATCATCTACATAAGGGTATATGAGTTCTTTTTCCATACCTGCCTGTTCTATACCTACATTTATGTGGGAGTCTTTGCAAACGCAGGATGCATCTGTGCAGTTCTCTATTGAAAGGCCAGCTTTTTGTAAAAAATCGTTTTTAGAGGGTACACCTTCAAAAACTTCTATTGAAATGTCTTCTAGGGTTCTAGGGATTTTGCTCAGCCTTTCTACAATATAGTCCTTACTCCAGAACATATATTTCACTTCTTTTTTATATATAGGGAATTCTGGGTAAAAATGGTTTCTTTGTTGTGGGTTGGGTTCTCAAAAATTCGTTTTTGATTTTGAGGTACCTGATTTTTAACTCCTCAGAATCTCCGTACTAAACTTTGAATATACCTCTTAATATAATAATTTATTCATAATAAAGGTTAACAAATGAAACCGAACTTTTTAAGTTAACATGAAAAAGTGAGAACCAACGCCATTGAGTGATATCAGTTCTTTCAGGAAAAGGCAGGCATTTTATAAAAAAGAGATTAATTAAAGGTTTACAAACCTGAGAAGACTCTCAATGCCTTTCTTGCATTATCCAGCATATTATGGTCGTTATTGAAGTAAATGTAGGTCTTCTCAGGCCCGAATTTACGGATTTCCCTGATAGTTTCGCTAATTTCCGCCTGAGAATAATCGTAGCTGTACCAGCCTTCTCTTCCGTGCATCCTCATATACACGGTTTTTCCGGGGAAGATGCGGTTTTTGTAGTCAGGCGAGTCTACGGACACCAGGGTCACTTTCCTCATAAGCTCTTCACACGCCTCATTATTTCCCAGCAGGGCTTTATTCCTGAGCTCCAGGGCAAACCGTTTCCCAAGTTTTGCGGCTTCTACAAACCTGAGTGTCCTTTCAACATCATCAAACTTTGGAGGCACCTGAAATAAGTAAAAATCAATGAGATGATCCATGGGTCGGAAAAGCTCAAGGAAATTTTCCAGAGTTTCCAGGGAACTTTCACTGAGTTGTCGCCAGTGGGTTATAGACCTGTGCACTTTTATGCTCCATCGGAGTTCAGCCCCCTTCCTGTTCCAGCCTTCGATCTGCTCAGGCGAGGGAAACCTGTAATAACTGGCATTAAGTTCAACACTGTTCAGCCCGGAATTCTGGATAAACCAATCAAGGTTCTTCTTTTTGTTCCAATCATAATACCAGCCGCTTGTGCCCACAAATGCCTCCATAAAATCCCCTTTTATAGATCGGTCTGATAGCAGATCTATTTTTGGTTTATTCCTACTTATAAGCGAAAAAGCTGGTGAGCGAAAAACTGCTGCTGGATTGCAGAAACTTAAGAGATAAAAATTGGTACAAGATTGCAGGTACTTGAGCACGAATTTGCCTATAATACCATTTTTACTGAGTCATCAGGTAATTAAAGCAAGTTTTTATCAGGTAACATAAAACATGTTCAATACACCATGGCATGTGCAGGTAGTAGCAACGAAAAAAGTCCTGCTCTCAAGGTTTTCAAACCTCTTCTCACTTCTGTTTTCTTCAATGAATCTCAAAAACTCAAGAATCTCCAGCAGGTTCTGCTTGAATTCATTTCCTTTAAGCCCTCCTATGCCCGGTTTCATCTGATAGCTTTCAAAGACCCAGCCTGGCAGATGCTGAAGAAGTTTTCGTGCATATCCCGTAATGGTTTCTGGCTTTTTTCGTCCAAAGGTGGGGCAGCGGTCTCTTGGGCCCGGACAGCCGTCAGGGCAGATTTCTCCTTCCCTGGCATAAGAGAGAAACAGCATTCCATATTCAGGGTAACGTCCTGCGATTACATCTTCAGGAAAGGAAGCTGCAAGCTTTTCGAAAAAAGACATGAGCCTTTCATCTTCAGGTTGGATAAAGAGCTCGGTTACAGGGCTATCTCCCATCTGGCTTTTTTCCAGAATCTCTTCAGTATTTTCTTCTTTTTCGGGCTTCAGAGGAAGTTTTAGAAGATCGGAAAGCAGATATGCAACCGCGTGGCAGGGAACAGCAGGGATAATGTATTCAGGGATGCCGAGACTTAGAAGAAAAGGGATGTTGTCAAGGTCCATTTTATAAAAGTAGGCTTCTGCCTCATTGTTTTCTACCTTGTTTTCTTTATCTTCCCTTTCGTTTTCTTCTCTTTCGTATTCTCCTGCTGCGCTGAAGGATTTGAGTGCTTTGTTCTGAAATGACTTTGAAGCTTTGTTTTTCAGGAGATTTACCAGCTCGTCTTCAGTTTTAATGATGTTTGACTTCCTGGAAGCAGGCGCATTTTTATCCTTATCGATAACGAGCACGAAGGAGAACCTGTTTTTTCGAGCGTAATCAAGGAAATCAGTGCCGATTTTTCCTCCTCCGAGGACAAGATAATAATTTTTGATTACGTGAATTTTCTCAAGGTGATTTATTTTTTCGTCAACTTGAGACACTTTATATTCTATACTTTCCATAAGACATCAACCAGATAAGTTAAGACGGCAGTAAGCTGTGAGTTTTTCTTATTTTTCGTGCGTGAAGATTAATCCTGGTTACAGATACACAAGTATAATTACAGTACAATTACAGTATAATTAGTATAAACAGTATAATTAATAATTACAGTATAATTAATAATTACAGATCTAATTGTTCAAGGTATCCGGTAGGATCAATCAGGTTTTCAGGCATTTCTTCGGCAAACCAGTTACCCCCAAGATAATTTTTGTGAGTAGTAATGGATTCACTTCTCCAGATTTCAAAATGGAGCATACTTGGATTTTTGTTTTTCAGATTCTGGATGTAGAGAGGGCAGAAACCATCGATTTTTTCGGAGTTCAGAACCATTCCAACATGCCCTATCAAGTTTCCTGCTTCTATTTTGTCTCCTTTTCTTACAGTAAAGTCTGCAAGTTCCCCGTATTTGCAGAACAGCCCACTGCTCTGTTTAATAATCACGTAATAAGTCGGGTTCCAGTAAGGCAATATTTCAGGTGAAGTCATCAGACAGGTATCTGCGACAATTCCTCCTTCAATCGAAACTACCTCCGAATTTTCAGGGGCATATAGATCAACCCCGCAGTGATATCGATCGCCCCTGTTTTCCCAGAAGGAGCCGGCTTCTCCTTTTTGCGGAATATGAACCTTTTTGAGGTTTGCGTTCTCGATGTCTACTTTTTCCGGCGCTGTGTTTTCTTGAACCTTTATGTTCAGAGGCCAGACTCTCATAGAGTCTCAGTGTACATGAAAAGTATAAAAGCCTTTTTTACTTCGATATTGGCGCTTCTGCAAGTGAAAAATTAAGAAAGCTCGATTAACTATTCAGAGTATGGGACTCAGAAAAGAAGTTTTGAGTTTTGGGACCCGCTCAACACCAATCAAACGCAAGTTGACCATCAGATACCTTAAAGTTATAAAAAAACTATAAGAGTTTTATGAACAAATCAGCAGTTGTGGGAATCCTACTCATTATCATGCTCAGTGCGTTCCTGCTCTCAGCCGGATGTTCAGACTCATCGACAGAAACTACACCCAACTCTTCTCCAGCTACATCTAACTCCTCTTCAACTACATTCAACTCTTCAACTACATTCAACTCTTCAACTACACCCAACTCCTCAACTACACCTACCTCTTCTGCAATGTCTCTGTCCGTTGCAGTAACTACAGACAAGACGCAGTACGTTCGCGGCGAAATAGTCAAGCTAAAAGTAACAAATAACCTGGATATTCCTGTCTGGTACATAGGCTACCCTCAGCTCGACCTGGTCTTCTGGGAACTTGAAAGATCTCAGAACAACGGTTGGCAGGGCGTGGAATTTCGTCTGCCAGTGATTGAAGGAGACAGAGAAGCTTGCCGAATAATACTCTATGAACAACCTGTTGGTGTTGTAACGGAGCTAAAACCACACTCTGATCTTCTTTATAAATGGAACCAGAAAATATGCCCATTCAAAACAGTTACCGAGCCATTTGAACCTGAGATGATTGAGCGGGGTAAATACAGGTTTGCATTCCACTACAGTTTGGTCACAGTGAAATCAGAAGATATCGAGGCTGAACCCTGGAAAAGACCAATTAACCTGGGTGAAACAAAGGTAGTTTACTCCAATGAATTTGTTTTGGAGTAAATGGCATAACATTGCCAGATAACTTAGAGCATATCACATAGAGCCTATCCGAAAAGTAGAGTAACTGCTATTATTATACTATTAAGAACAGGGAGTTAAGCCATTATTTAGCAGAAAAAACCAAAAAAAATTGATTTTGTTAACCCTAAATTTGTGGTTCAAATAGCTGATTTTCAAGAAATAAAACAAAAAATTCTTAATATTTTGTATACTGATTGAAGAACCCGGGGTTATGGGAGGGAACTCCTGCCACATGAACCACAAAGTCATTTTTATAAATTGATTTATATATATTATATATAATTTATATAAATGATAACCTGGAATATTTTATATTCAGAATAACATTTTTGTGATATAAGTATCTCAATACTAACCACTACTCATCAAGTTAGATTAGTTTTACTGGCTTCAAAGCACATATTTCCAGCCGTCTTTTTTCAGGCTATTCCTGTATTTTTCATAATCAGGCATGAGTTCTTGGACAAGTTTCCAGAACCTTGCAGAATGATTTTTCTCTTTTACGTGGCAGAGTTCGTGCACTACAACATACTCGAGCTGCCTCGGCGGGGCCATTATAAGCTGGAAATTTATCCTCAATACATTCTCTGCAGAACAACTTCCCCAGCGCGTTTTCTGGTGCTTTACCTTAAAAACCGGAGTGGCTACCCCGAGCTTTTTCGAGTAAATCTTCAGAAGCTTCTCAACTTCCTCTTCGGCACGTTTGCTATAAAAGTTCCAGACAGCTTCTTTCACCAGAAAGGGAAACTGATCTTCAGAAGTATTCTCAGAAATCTCAACCGTGAGTTCAGAATCCTTGAAAAAAGCCAGAGGTTTTTTAATGTTATTCACGAGTGTGATTCTCAGAGAACATTCTCTGCCCAGATAAAGATAAACTTCCCCTTCACAATACTGCTTTTTTTGATCAGGCAGTCTGTTTGCCTCAAACCATTCAAGCTTTTTAAATATCCACCGAGCTTTCCCTTCAACCATTCCACGAATAGTATCCGCACTCAGACCCTGAGGCGCCCGAAACTCGACTCTCATGTCCGGACGGACTAAAATAGCCGCCCTCTTTCGCTTTTTACTGTATACGATCTCATAATTTATAGTCCTGCCACAGGCACTGATTCTGTCGTTTTTCTTCATCCCGGTTTCCTCAGATTAGAACGAGTTTTCAATTCAATTGTTCTTTTATTGTTTATTTATTAATTACTTCCTTTAATCCAGACCTGATTTGTCCTTTTCATTCATTGAACTTCTTGTAAAGATAGTTTGCCGTTACCTGAAAGATCAGGATGAACATAATGAGCGCCAGAATATCCAGCAGCGGCGGAAATAACGATTTACCGGTATACGCATACTCAATCATATCATTTCCATAGGTAAGAGGCGACACCATTGCAATCTGCTGGCCAATCCTGGGCATGGTCGATATAGGGATAAAAACTCCGGAAATAAAAATGAGCGGTAATCTGACCGTGTTGAGCATCGACATAACCTCTCCCACATTTTCAGTGGGATATGCGGCAAATAATGTCCCAAGCGTCGCAAAACAGAATGCTGTAAGTATCATGGAAGTAACAAGGATCGGTATATTCATGATAGGCGTACCGAATATAATAACACCAATAGCAAGCGGTAAACATGCGATACCGAGACTATAAAGAAAACCACTCATGCTCTCGCCTGATACCAGTGAATATAATGAAATCGGTGCCGAAAGTAGACGTTCAAAGGTCTTTACCCGTCTTTCTATAGGTATCGAGACCGGCTCTATTGAAGAGGCTGAAAAAAGGAGGGTAATCGAGATCAGCCCGGGAATTAGGGTGCCTGAGGGTGTGTTTTTTCCAGTGGCAAAAGCCAGAAACATAAAAAGCGGGAAGAAAATGCCGGAGACTATGATATTGGGCTTGAAGTAGTAAATCCGCATGTCCTTTTTGGCAATCACCCACGCAGCTGAGATCTCATAGGAAAGGCGCTTTGCCAATCCTCTTTTATCAGTCGATGGCATGGATTTTCTCACCTGTCCGCTGCAGACCTGTCAACCTTATGAATACATCTTCCAGGCTTGGGCCAAGAGTCGTGATACTGACAACTTTAAGGTTATGTGTGTGGGCATAAGCCATAATGGCATTGATAACCTCAGAGGGATCTTCAGTATATAGCTTAAACTTATCACCTGCTTTTTGTGCCCCATTTACCATTGAAAGACGGCTAAGCTCGTCAAGCTGATCTGCCAAATTATGATCAAAAGAGACCTCTATCGACTGCACGCTCTGTATGGTCTTTTTCAAGGACTCAGGAGCATCAATTGCAACGATATGCCCTTTATTGATAATCGCTACCCGGTCACACATAACATTTGCTTCCTCTATATTGTGTGTCGTTAAAAAAACAGTTACACCTTCTTTGACTAGGTCGGCAACCACATCCCGAATTATGAGATTGCTCTGTACATCGAGCCCCGAGGTTGGTTCATCCAGGAACAGCAAACGCGGGCTATTAACCAGTCCCATTGCAAGCGTAAGACGCCGCTTCATCCCCTTTGAAAAACCGTGCGCTTTATCGTTTCGACGTTCATATAGTTCGAACTTCTTGAGCAGTTCGTTTGCCTTTTTTTCTCTTTCTTTCCGTCCCACATGGTAGAGTTCGGCGGAAAACATCATGTTCTGCCATGCAGTCAGGTCGTCATAAACATTGGAATTTTCGGACACTATGCCCATTGACTGCCGTGCGGCAATAGTGTCGTGCTCAATATCATGGCCAAAAATAGCTGCAGTTCCCGACGTTGGTCTTGAAATTCCGGTCAAAATACGAATAGTAGTAGTCTTGCCAGCACCGTTGGGACCCAAAAAACCAAATGTTTCTCCCTCACCAACTGAGAAACTAATGTCATTGAGTGCAGTAAGAGAACCAAATTTCTTGATTAGACGAGATACCTCAATTGCTTGCATATATCCTGATACTGCGTTTAAAACTTAAATCATTCTCACAACTTATTCTCAAAAAAAGCTTGACCAAAAAACAGCGCTTGACCAAAAACAGTACTCACAAAGGCTGTATTTACCATCTTCACCTCGATTCACGCATACCTCGATTCACGCATAAGCAGTATGCATGTTATATGCCCGCGTGTAATGCTCAAAAACTAGCATGGTAAGGATATTTGTATCACGGTCAAAAGTATAGACCAGCACGAAGGGCCCGATATGAATTCTCCATTTATCTTCAAACTCGGCTTCAAGGGGAATGCCCATTTCCGGCCTGTAAGCCAGAAGTCGGAGGCGATGTTTCACGTAATCATAACCTGGCCTGTCAAGTCTATACAAATTTTTAAGGTTTTTGTAAACTGAGGGATGAAGGGCTACTTTGTATGTCATTCCTCTACCCTCTCGAAAAGTTCATCAAGCTCAAAAGCAGGCGGTCGGTTGATCAAACTATCATGTTCTGCTTTACGGATTTTAAAAGAGAAAGATGGCTGAAAAGCAGCTTCAAGTGGGTACTTGATCTCATTAAATTTTTTTTCAAGCTCTGTTAGCTGGTTGAAAATTTCCGTAAGTGTCATACCCACCAGCACAATCGGTTTATAAAGATTTCAGAAAATTCCTTTTAAGTTTTAAGGTATTCTTAGAATTATGTTTAAAGATATACTTTAATATAACGGTTTCTATAAAATAGCTATCTTTAATCATGATAATTAAATCTTAAAAAAAACTTAAAAACTAGTTCTCCAAGCTATCTCAAACCCATTTTGAACTGTACAATTGGGTAATACCCATTTCAATTTTTAATTTATTTCAACAAGAATAAGATTAATTTTCATAGTTCAACAGAGCTTATTTGCTATTCTCGCTCGAATTTTCCCTTTATTTCAGCCTTTATTTCAGCCTTTATTTCAGCCTTTATTCTCTCCCAACTATCATTTATTGTAAAGAGAATCTCAAATGCAGCAGGACAATAATAACAGTCTTTTTCTTCATCGTATTTAATGAGAGATTTCCTGAACTTCCTGGTTTTTCCTTCTTTTCAGCTTTATAAAAGTTATCAGGGATATAGGCATCAATACCTTCTTCCAGTAAAAATTCCAGATTTTCATATGAGAAAACCTGCATCTGAAAGCATTATTGTTTGCTTATATCCCAGTGTATTTTTTACAATACCTAAATTTGAGCGGGCAGCCTTTCAGAATCAGCCTTTCAGAATCAGCCTTTCAGAATCAGCCTTTCAGAATCAGCCTTTCAGAATCAGCCTTTCAGAATCAGCCTTTCAGAATCAGCCTTTCAGAATCAGCCTTTCAGAATCAGCCTTTCAGAATCAGCCTTTCAGAATCAGCCTTTCAGAATGCAGCTGCTGCCCGAGGCCCCTTTTTCTTTTTCTCTGCAAATTTAACAGCTTCTGTCAGTTCTTCTCCAACCGCAACGAGCAGCTCAGGTGTGAGCATACCCTGGGAGACCAGCACTCCTCCTGCATCTCGGATAGCATGTTTCAGGTTTTTTGCCCATAGGTGTTCGATAATAAGAATAGCAGCAGCGGTACCTTCAGGTATAGCCTCGGTTATCTCCAGAATATCTTCTTCAGTGATCCCATAATTTTCCTGAGCTGCTGCAAGGATTCCTGCCTCTGTGCCTCCTCTAGCTCCTTTTTCACCGCCAGCCCCGTACCCGATAAGTCCCCCTACGACAGCACCAAAACGCATTCTTTCCTCTTCATCCAGTTGTGTAGTCTCAAGAGACTTGATATTCCCAGCTTCGTCTTTCCATATAAACAGCAAATCAATAAGCCTGACCATTCCTTTATTCATGACTGACTCAAGTTCACGGCGGATCTGGCCGTGGAAGTTCGGATTGTCGAATACTATGACTAAAAGCTGCATTGGTCCATACATTACTTCATCCATTTATTTACTCCCCCATTCGAAATTCTTTCCAGTTCTGCTGTTCCGTTTCTGTTGCGCTGCTTTTCACGGATAACTGGTGACCACATGAATGAGATATGAAATCTCGTACAGTTCCTGTAGTCTTCTTCCCCCTCTGTCAGAAACTCTACAATCAAAAAACAATCACAGCAGTATTGACACAAAAGATGTATAAAATTAAAAATATATATAAACGAGCATATCTAAAATTCAGGTTAAGATTACGAGTGAACAGGCAAAAAATATAGACGGATTAAAATATAGACGGATTTTTTGTATCTTTACAAAACCGATAGCTTCCAAGTATCTCTTCATCGTTCCGGATTTTAATTTTCTTCTTCCTGCCCTGCACTTTCCTTAGCTTCTGCTTCATTTCCTATTGGACCCATCAATCTGGCAAGCCATCTGGTTTCCTCAAAACTCTCCAGGATAATCTTCAAAACCATGGTCAGAGGCGTAGCAAGCAGCATTCCTGTAGCTCCAAGCACATAATTCCAGTAGAGAAGGGACAGAAATACAATAGCTGGAGATAGTTTCAGGCCTTTTCCTGCGAGTGAAGGAAAGATTACGTTTTCCGTGAGTGCATTGACTATCGAGATAGCGATAATAACAGCCAGAGCCCCTACAAGCCCATACTGGAGCAGCCCGAAGAATGCAGGTGGAATTGTAGTTAGAGCCAGGCCTATGTATGGAATATAACCGAGAAAAAATGCCATGATACCCCAGAAAACCGCAAAGTCGATACCTCCGATAAGGAGAATAACTGCAATTCCAATGGCTGTAACAAGATTTACTTCTGTTCTTATAACAATAAACTCTACCAGACCCTTACCAAATTTATTCAGACGTGATTCGAGTACGAGCTGTTCTTCAGCTTTTTGTTCTGTTTTTTCCTGAGCTCCGGCAGCACCCAGCAGCAAAAATGCTGCTGTGACTATGATTATTCCAACCGTTGTCCCGGCATTTATGAGTCCGTTAAGGGCGCTTACCGTGAGGCTGATTGCAAGTGATGCAATACCACGAAGAATAGACTGCAGGGATAGTTCTTCGGTAGATGGAAGATATGGTGACAGTTCGTCCAGGATCCCTATCAACTGACTCTGATAGTTTGGAAGTTGGTTTCCAATCTGGATTGCAGCTCCTACAATCACTGCCCCTAAAAGCGAGATAATTAGGGTTAATAACAAAATTACCAGAAGCACACTCAGTACTCCGGGAATACCTTTTCGCTTGAACCAGCGGACAGGTAGGGTAAGTATCAGTGCAACGAAGATGGAGAAAAATAAGGTTGTGAGTATAGAAGATATTTCCCTCATTCCTATTGTCAGAATAACAGCAAAAGTACTGTACACTAAAATCTCAGCAGGTACCGAGATTCTATTTATTTTCATATTTTGAAATTCCCCCCATGTCATTTTACAGTAAGCTGATTCTTTTCTTTAATAACCCGTTAACACAGATTGATTGATTAATGCCTCAAAATAAATATTGTATCCGATAACCTTTGTAGAATAGGGAGGATTATCCGGTTAGCTTTCCAGCTCCTGAAACCATAATAACACTCGAACCTGCTCCCAAATCTGGTCCAAACTAATGGCCCTTCGAATTGCCCCACACCTGTTCTCATGAGCACATAGATGTAAATAATATATATTCAAATTGATTTATAATAGCTTGCATTTTTATGAGCTTAAGATATCGTTGTGAACTTTAAGGAAGACTATGTATTAAATCGCGGAGTATTGCTATAATACGCTACCTTTTGCCCGCAAAAGTGAGCCTGAAGATGTCCTGTATGGCGTTATCGGCCAGAAATTAGAGGAAGTTTTCTTTCCTTGCACCGAGTTCTTTTAAATTCAGCAGGATCCTTCACATCTCTTGTTATAGTTTCCTTCCCATAGGCAACGGCTTCACGCAGGTATTTCAAAATAAGTTCTAAAATTAAAAACATTGGATCAAAACAAATAATCACAGTTAACCTATAGCAATGTTTTTACCTTACTTTTTCATCCAGTTTTTGTGATAGTATCTGAACGATAATATGTTTTTATGCTCAAATCTATAGGATTCGGTTAACTTCAAATATTTCTTGAAACCAATTAATATAAAATATATATTATAATACATAATCATATTATGCGTCTTGTTCAGGTACTCATTCCAGTGGGTAAGCGACAGCCTGTACTCGCAGTGCTAGATGACGAAGGGATAGACTATGCCGTATGGGACGAAACAGGCAGAAAGGACTTTGAAGCCCTTGTCCAGTTTCCAGTTCCTCCTATTGGTGTGGAACCAGTACTTACCAGATTGCGCAAGGCAGGAATTAGCGAAAATACCTATACGATCGTCCTGACACCTGAAACTATAGTATCAAGACGCATTGAAGTTCTAAAGCAGCGCTACTCTGGAACCCGTATCTCGCGGGAAGAATTGATTGCACGTGCAGAGAACCTCGCGCCTGAAACTTCTACTTATCTTGCGTTTCTTGTTCTGAGCACGATTATTGCAACTGGAGGACTCTTGCTTGATTCGGCTGCAACAATCATCGGAGCAATGGTCGTGGCTCCACTTATGGGACCTGCAATTTCTGCAAGTGTAGGCACTGTTCTTGACGACAGAAAACTTGCGTCTCGAGGAATTAAGATGCAGATTGGAGGGCTTCTGCTCGCAATTGCAGTGGGTGCCCTTATCGGCATACTTCTTAAAGAATCGATACTTTTGCCACCTGGCCTCGATATCCGAGAAATATCCCAGATAGCCGAGAGGACCAGCCCTAATTTCCTTTCTCTTTTCCTTGCTCTGGGATCGGGTATAGCAGGAGCTATCAGTATTATCCGGAATGCAGGGTCTGCCCTTGTGGGTGTTGCAATTGCAATTGCTCTTGTTCCACCAGCTGCAACGTCAGGGCTGGGAATCGCATGGGGACTGCCCTTAGTAGCAATTGCAGCTGCCGTGCTCGTGCTTGTTAACCTGCTTGCTGTCAACGTATCAGCCCTCATAATGTTCTGGGTTTCCGGTTTTCGTCCGGTAGAGAAAGAAGCAGTTGTACATGCCCGTTCTTCTGTGATCTCGCATGTAGCTTTACTTGTCATTGCAATTGCCTCACTCTCTGTAGCTCTTGGGCTTGTTACCTATTCTTCTTTTCAGACAACTCTTGTTGAACAGGAGATTAACGGAGAAATGATAGCTATGTTCAAAGATCCCGAATATGCAGAAAAGGATTTGACACTTGAAAAAGTTACAGTCGGCTATATGCCTTTAGATTTCTTGTTAAAAAAACCTGTAAACGTATCCCTCCTGATAGGCCGCAAAGTAGGTCAGGAAGTCCCTCCAGATATGGCCAGTAAAGCTGCTTACCGCCTGACAGAAGCTACAGGTAAAGATGTTAGAATTAATATCGGCTTTGTAGAGTCACAGAAATTCCCGTAAGTGCTCCCCTGTAATTACTTTTCATAAACACAATTTGTAAATTTTTGCTTTAGGGAAAGTAGTTTCTGGAAAGTAGTTTTCTCCTGTTTTTTCCAGATCTTATAGCCAAAACTCTTTACCCGGGGTAAGGTGCATAGAGAATATGATTAATGACTGTTACAGGATATAATCTAGCAACACCACTTATTTGTAAAGAGCTTACCCAAAATTGCTTTTTCATAAATCCCCTAATTCCCCAATTCAAATTTTGCTCTGCTAGCCGTTTCTATTTTCACTGCACCTGGCAAGTACATTGTTTACTGAATTATAGTCACGCCTGTAATTGTTGCAACAAAAATCTCATTGTATCTCATTTGAGCAGTTGCATTATTTAGCCTCGTGACTATAGCTATGGAATTTCTTAATTCACTTTTTATACTTTCATCTAATCTAACGGCTTCGGAGTGTTTTCTCGTCCTTCAGGAATAACAGTTTTTTTTATTTATCCTGATATTTTCACGTTACTCTATATCTCCTAGTGGGCCCATCAGTCTGGCCATCCATTTTGTTTCATCAAAGCTCTCAAGCATGATTTTCAAAACCATTGTAAGAGGAATGGAAAGCAATGCACCTGCACCTCCGAGTACAAAATTCCAGTATATAACCTGAGTTTGACAGTTTGATTTTTATGTGGAAAGATTGTTTTCATATCCGTTGGAATGATAAGTAATATTATTTCAACAAATTTTTGCCCATTTTTTACGATTCAATTTGACAGATGATTCTCTTTCTCTTGATGGCCATTTTTATGATTTTTGACCAAATTTTTGGTATAGAATTTGACAGATAGCATGAATCTCAGATAAAATCTAGATACTATCCAAAAAGTCAGGTCCAAAAGTGCTAAAATGGGACAAAAATTTCTACTAATTTACCTCATAGTGATTGTGAAGCTGGAAAATCAGAGGCAATTTGATGAAATTTATGAATACTGTCAATTGATTTTTGACAAAAAATTGAAGCCTCTCACTAAATTTAATTTATACTGTCAAACTAAGGATATAAGAGAAAGAAATAAAAAGGCTGGAGATAACTGCAGGCCTTTTCCCATAAGTGAAGGAAAAAGGACATTTTCTGTAATCCCGTCGACAACAGCGATAACGGCAATGACTGCAAGAGCACCTAAAGGCCCATACTTAAAAAGCGCAATCACTATTGGAGGAATGGAAGCTATAACAAGACCAATATAAGGGATGTAACTCAGAATGAATATAAGAACTCCCCAGAGAATCGAATAGTCGATCCCGCCGATAAGGAAAATAATAGTAATTGCGACGGCTGTGATAAGATTTATTTCAGCTCTTATAACAATAAATTTTACTAATTTCCTGCCAAAGCTACTTAACCTCAATTGGAGTTCAGATTGCTTTTCAATTTCCTCATTTATTTTTTCAGGAACATTTGCAGCTTCTATTAACATAAAGGCTGTCGTGAGTATGATAATTCCAGCTGTTGTCCCAGTATTTACAAGCCCATTAACAATGTTTACCACAAAAGAAACCGTAATTGACACGATGCCACGAATAATTGACTGCACGGAAAACCCGTCATATGAAGGGATATATTTTGCAAGATTACTCATGAATTCAATCAACTGATCTTGATATATCGGGATCTGGCTTCCAAACTGGATTGCTGCGCTGGCAACCATTACCCCAAGAATCAGGACAATGAAGGCGAATAAAAGAATTACCAGAAAGACACTCAGTACCCCGGGAATTCCTTTTTGCTTAAGCCATCGGATAAACGGGGTAAAGATCAGTGCAATAAATACAGAGAAAAAAAAGGTTGTGAGTATTGAAGCAATTTCTCGCATTCCGATAGTCAGTATAACCGCAGCTGTACTGTAAAGTAAAATCCTGGCTGGTATCGACTGATTCTCCATATCTTATATGCCCCACATGTTCTTTATACCCTTTAATTAACATTAGCGGGAACAGTTAGTCCTAACTATCTAACTGTATTTATCTCCTTCGATAGCGGAAAGCTCCAAGAAGTCCGATAATACAGTAAATCACTTCATCAGGGTTAAGAAGGCTCTTTTTTCCATTCTGGCGTAAAAGTTCTTCAAAATACTGTAATAGATAATATATCTTTACAAAATCATGTGGAAATTACAAAATTAAGTCCCAAAATAATGAACTTCATTGAATATACGTTTCTTATGAAATTCTTCAGAGTCCATAATACATGATTTGTATACTCTATCGATGGAGACCATATCTTTGCAGAATAAGTGAAGAAGATCATTATCCCTAAAGTACTATTTCTCAGGATGTTGGAAGACGAACGTAAAAAAAGAAGTGATGGAAGCTTTGATAATCATTATAAATTAGCAATTCCAATTAATATCATGATCGTTATTATTAGTGCACCCATTATATCCCAGAAGCTTTCCCAGAAATTAGTACGTGACATACTTCACCCCCTTAGTGTAAAAGGAGAAAATAATTAATAAAGTTAGTTGTTCTCATCTGTTTTTTGAAAAGAGTTTCGAACCGGTATTTCCACACAAATTAACTGAGTTAGAGGAAATAGTTTATCAGGCGAGATCGGTATGTGTTTCTGTGGAGGAAAACAGGATTCTATGGTTTCAAGAGAACGTCATTGATTTCACGGAATGACAAACTATTATATTATAATTTCAAAAATATTATAATTTTCAAAGTAATATTATGTTTGAGATAAACTCGTTCACAAAAGTTTCCCTCTAACAACCATTAACTCCTCAAAAGAAATCTTTTTTCTTGCCACAACATCAACCACAAACCTCATACCTATCATTTTTTCCTTAACGGCATCCAGCCCTGTAATAGAAGAGATAAGCACAAGAATTTCTCCTCCTGGCTTGAGGTAATCTCTTATTTCATCCAGGAACCTGTCCAGAGTATCTCTTCCGCTAATCCCACCGTCAAAAGCATAATTCAGCCAGCCAGGAACCTTTTCGTCCTCAGAAGTCGGAAGGTAGGGCGGATTAAAGAGAATAAGATCATAAAGAGTTTCAGGATTGTTGGACTTTATCCCTCTAAAAAGATCAGTACGAATAACCTCCACGCCGTTCATTTTTGCACAGTGGGCGGCATGGGGGTTAATTTCCGTAGCGATCAGACAAATCCCTTTCAGGTTTGCAAGAAGTACAGAAGATACAAAACCCGACCCTGTTCCGATTTCAAAAATGCGCATGCCTGGTTTCGCCTCTTTAAGGGCGGCATCGGCAAGTAAAAAAGAATCTTCTGCAGGCTCATAGACAAGGTCCGTGTCCCCTAGCTTTATCCGGGCTTTTCTGTATTCAATTTCAACCATAATTTTCGAGTTCTTTATTATTCTTAGTTTTTTACTGTTCTTAGTTTTGCAGTATTCTTAGTTTTTTATTGCTCTTTTAATTCATTTGCAAGAATTGACTTCTTTAAATCAATTATTTGATTTGCAACCTTTGCAAGCTCTTCAGGAGTCAGGTTTTCAGCGCGTTTGCTCATCATATCCTCAGGGAGCCTGGCAATTACTTCTTTAATGCTGGGAATTTTGAGTACATGGTTCATGTTCAGAATTGCATTTCTCAGTTTTTTCCGACGCTGGCTGAAGACTGCGGCCACAAAATCCATGAAAAAGACCTGGTCTTTGACTTCAAAAGGTGCAGGGCGGGGAACAAGTTTGACAACTGCAGAATCAACCTCAGGTGCCGGCTGGAAAGCGGTTTTTGGGACCTTCATCAAAACAGAGGCATCAGCAAAATAGCAGGTATCGACTGTTAGACGTGAATAATCCTTACAATTGGGTGAGGAAACCATCCGGGTCGCAAACTCGTACTGGTACATGAGAATGCCAAGTTTGAATTTATGGCGAAGGAGTTTGAAAGTTATCTCAGAGGAGATGGAATAAGGAAGATTTGAGACGACCTTATCGAATTCCGGAAACTCGATTTTCAGGGCATCTCCTGCAATAATCACAATATTTTCAACTTTATCAAAACGGTCATGGAGGACTCTGACAAGGACAGGGTCAAGTTCAATTGCAATTACTTTTTTTGCCTTTTTTGCAAGCCTTTCAGTCAGGTTTCCAACACCTGCACCGATTTCAAGAACTACATCATCGGGCCCCAGATCAGCAGCAGCCACTATTCTGTCCAGATAGCCTGCATCGACCAGAAAATGCTGATCAAAAGTGCCTCCTTTTATATTATATTTTTTAAGAAGAGAACGAACCAGACTGAAACCTCCTGAGTAAATTGAGTACGTTGCTGAGCAAATTAAGTACTTTGGTCTAATACGTAATTACTAAATTAAAATAACGATCATCAAAAGCTGAAAAATTAACCTTGAAAGCCATACTAAAAAAATAGAGCCAAGAGAGTTCGTCTCACTCGGCTTACTGTCTACGCGGTGGAGCTGTGAACAGCCTGTACTTGATGGAATCATCCTTGAGTTCCTCTTCAATCCTGTGGGCAAGGACTTTAGCCGGGTCATGCAGGCTTGGAATTCTCTCCCGGATATCCTGAAAACTCTTGAAGTCTCCCTTTTTGCGCTCATCGATTATAGACCACATGAGTTTTTTGCCTATTCCGGGAAGAAGGTCAAGCATATGCAGGCGGGTAGTTATGGAATGAGCCTCGTTGAAAAACTTTACAAAGCGTGCCTCCTGATACCTGACACACGCCTCAAGGATAAAAGGCAGTTCGAGATTCGCTCCTGTCGTAAGATCCGAGTAGCCTATTCTCTGTTTTACGTGATCGATTTCATTCCGGTCTCCCGATCCTATATAAACTCTTGACTGGATCTGAGGAACTACACCATTTTTGGGAACAAGTTCCATAAGAGTGAATTTTTTATCTCCCACAGCCTGGACAAGAGGTTTTTTCTGGTATGCAGAAGTGCCGTCAACTGATTTTCCATATGGAAGGTAGTCAAGAACCCATGCATATTCTTCTCTTTCCTGTGAGCTTTCCAGGGACTTTCTGGATGAGCGCGGAGCTCTTTCTGATTGTCTCTCGGATTGCGGTTTGCCTGTCGGACGCCTGCCGCCATAAGAGGGTTTTTCAGCAGCTGATCTGCCAGCGTACGATCTACCTGATTGCGACTTCTCTACTCTCATCAGCACCCATCCTATTAATTAATCTGAAATCCCACGGAAATCTGTGTTCAGAATCTGTCTTATCCTGATATGCCCAACTCGTTTCCATCCGGTTTGGAATCTATTCATTAATCGGAAATGTCGACAATTCACAAATTTCTGTATTATATGTGTCCCATAAAACTTTAGACTACCCTGTAACCAGCATCCCCAGACTCTATATCTTCAATAACCCAAAGAATCCTCTGTGTTTGAATTCGAGTCAGGTACTCCCTGACACTTTAAAGTACTCTAAGTTTCGGATACTTCCCTTATAAATAAGAAGATGAAAACTTCTATATAGGTTATTCCCTTTGCATTTAAGTTTTATTCAACAGTTTCCAGCACATAATCGAGAATTTGATCAAGCTCCTCATTGCTCAGGGTATATTTTTCTTTAGCGTAGATTGATCGGATTTCATCCCTGGATTGAGGCAGAATATCTGCAATCCTGATCGCAATTGAAGGCTTCATTTTTTCGAGTTCTAACAGCTTGTTAACCAGTTCTCTTGATTTTTCTCCACTGATCTTTGAGAATTGTTCGGCATGGCGGAGAGCTTTTCTAAATCCATATCCGACTTCAAGCCCCCTCTCTCTGCGCTCTTCGACGATCCTGGTAAGTAGTTCTCTGACTTCGGCCAAGGTCAATAATTCTTCACTGAGGACTTCCTTAACTATCATTGGAATACACTCTTTTCGACTTAAAAGTTGTAACAATTTGCCATTCCCTGCTGAGTAATCTCTTCAGATCACTCTTCAATTCTCCAGGAGTTCCTGGCAAGTAAATTTCTGCCTGTCAGTATCCGGAAATCTGAACCTGCCTCGAGATTGCTTACCTTTTCTCATGGATAGGCCTTCTTCAGATTGCCGTTATGCACGAAATTCGATCGTATTTAATAATAATCTGGAATTGTTCCAAATAATCTTTTCCTGATCTGGATCAGGTATATGTCTGACAAACGATATATAATTATAGATATTCCTATCTCGAGATAAGAGGTCACCATATCTGGATAAGAAATCACTATATCGGGATAAGAGATCACCATATCGAGATAAGAGATCACCATATCGAGATAAGAGATCACCATATAGGGATAAGAAATCACTATATTGGGATAAGAAATCACTATATCGAGATAAGAAATTACTATATCGAGATAAGAAATTACTATATCGAGATAAGAGACAAGTTTTTTAAAATCAGTTTTCTTTAAGTCCCCCTCTCCCTTTAAGCAGTTTTCCAGAGGGCATTGAGTTTCTTATATCTAATCACAGGCCCATATTCTTACAAGTTACCAAAAACCCCTGGCATGAGCCCGAGCCTACGGTAAAAGCCTGCATACTGTAAACTCGGGTAAAATGGGTTAAGTTTTACAACCTAACTGCCTGGAATGTGAATTAATACTTCTGCGGTTTAAGGTGCTGAGGGAGGGAGATAACTTCCTTCATCGCATTTCCGCTGCGGACTTCAAGAATATACGAACGACCGCGCTGCCCGAGAATCTTTCCGGTAGAACCCTGGAATTTTGGATTGGGCATGCCTTTCTGAATGCTCGGGTCAATGTCAATATGGACCATTTGCCCTTCTTCGAATTCTTGAATTGCCTTGCTTACAGGGGAAATCCCTCTTTCACGAACTGTCTTCTGTAATTTGTACCTTGTGCAGCGTTTTTCGCCGTGGGAATTTGTCATCGCATGTTCCTCCTTAGAATGCTCGATTAATTAGTCTATAGTATATACAGTTTTTCTCTAGATAAGATGGATATTATTTAAATAAGACGTTCAGTCAGTATTTTCCTGACCCTACATATTAAATAAAGCTGTTCAGATTGAGTTTAAATATCGACGTTGACCACATCAAGATCTTCCACAAGCGCAGAAATCCCTAAAAGTCCGCTCAGGCTCGGGTTTGTCCTGCCCTCATCTCCGGAAACAAGCTCTTTTACATACAGCCCGCCTTCGCAGTTTACTGTTATGTAAGCGTAGCCTTCGTCTGTCAGCTCGTCAAGCTTAATGCTATGCACATGCCTTTTCCTGACAAGGTCAGCCCGCCTGTGAACTACTCGCATTGGAGTCTGCTGTGAGATCTCTATGCCACTCAAAGCATCAAGGCTGGATTTAAGCTTTTCCTCCGAAACAGGCTCTTTAAATGTAACTTTAAGCTTATAAGTTTTATCCGCCTTTGAGCTTTTCAAGGTCTCAATCATATCCTTTCCAGTGAAAGAAAATTCTCTTACCTCAACTTTTCCGGCAGCTTTCTCGTTAATATTTCGCATAAGCTCTTCAAGGTCTGTGCTTCGCTTTACAGGGGATTTTGCTTCTACTACAAAAGGCCTGCCGCTTCCCAGCATAAGGGCATCGATATCTTCCCTGCCAGAGCCGTGAAAAGCCGTATCAACTGCCTGGAAAGCCTCAACTACAGGCCCTTTTATGAGCTCATCTACGGATTCCTGATACTGTTTTCCTGTAAAATTACAGCGCTCGCATCCTTTGCCCTTGCATTTTCTGCAAGGCCAGCGCGTCTGGGGAATTCCCCTGATAAGTTTGCGGTAGCGCCCTAAAATATATACTGAGCGGAGCTGGAGATCAAGCTTGTTTTTTGCAAGGTCAAGGGTAATTGTAATATCAGGGTTTTCAAAATCCACGTCTTTCTGGACTTTTTCGGATATCCGCTTGCCAACTTCCCTGTTCAGCTCGGACTTAAGCTGTTCGGCATATGCAGTCCCAGCCTCAGCCCAGAGCATCTCCTCGTTTTCACTCAGAAGCCCGCTGACCTTTGTGCCTACAAGAAGGGTAGAATATTCGAGCCCTTCAAGGGCTTTTACAGCTTCATCGGCCCATTCATCCAGCTTTTTAAACTGGTCAAGGCAGACCCAGCACTGTTCATCTTCACCCTCTATTCCGAGAGCCTTTCTCGCAAATACACTGCAAGGAGCAAGTTCTTTGAGAAGGGAATCATCGTTTTCAGTTTTGTAGATCCGGTCCCCTTCAAGGACAAGGGCGAGTTTCAAGGCCTGCCCACGTTCTCTGTTGCTCAGGCCTGTGGATAATTTTGCAAACTGACGGCCCAGACAGTGGTCACATATCGGGCCTTCATGCAGAATCTTTTTTGAAATTTCGAGTACATCCATTTTCGTTCACTTTCTTAAGCTCTTTGTTCGGGAAATAGACCTGGGAATGAGTGATAAAATTAAGGGATAAGTAAAGAGTAAAAGCTTCTTATCATCTTTTAATGCTTCTGGTCATCATTTAATATGTTACCACTCAATCTTCGACCCTGCTGTCAGCTTCTCCGGGGAACTCTCCCCTTTTAGCCTCAGCCCTGTCCAGTTCATTATGTACAAGGGTTATGCAGTGATTAGAATGGAGGGAAAGAGGACCTACCGAGATAATTTTCGCCCCTGCCTTAAGGAGCTGTGCTTCCTCTTCTTTGGTAACTCCTAAATGGTCTCCGAGAATGAAGACCGGGTCACGGATTTCATTTGCAATTGCCCTGATATCCTCTCCGTCTTCTCTCAGGTAGAGCAGAGTGCGGCCCTCAAATTTAGAGAGCAGGGAATCGAGATCTCCTCTGCGAATCCAGACACCTGGAGTGGAACGGATATCCTGTTCGCTTGCGTCCTTCTGAAGGGCTTTCTGGATAAGTGAACCGCTACTCCGCTCGTCCGGGTTAAGGTATCTCAGGTGCAGTCCTTCAAACCTGAGGATTTTTCCGGGATCAGGTTCTCCCAGAAGGAGCAGGTGTACATTTACATCCCTGCGCATTCCGAAAGAGAGAAAAAGGGCAGAACTCACGCAGCGGCAAAGGATATCCATTCTTCCCGCAGAACCTGGAAGATCATTTAATGTAAAGTCGCCGCTTGTATTTGCTTTATGCCCTATAATAACGATATCGCGCATGGGCACTATATTTACGCAAGAGGTATAAAAGATGTACGTAAACTTTTTTGGGAAAAAGTTTATCAAAAATATTTTTTCCAAAAAAGTTTTATCACCTTAACTCTGCCATTAATAGGGAATAACTCCTTCCGATGATCTATCTCTAATTCACGTTTTTACCTTTTCATTTTAAAATAATATCAATTAAATAATATTTCTTTTCTTTTGATTCTATTTGGCCTTTTAACTTTCGTTTCTTTTGATATCGAAAATTATGATAACATTAAACCAAAAAATAGATATTAAACTTATTCCCTAAATGAGCAGAGTTAAGGTTTAAAATCAAACAAATTCAAAAGATTTAACTACCTCACACTTTTATTTATTTCAGGAAAGATTAGCTGGATGGTCGGTGGATAAAGTGGCCCGTATATTTGTATCTTCTACTTTTAAGGATCTGGAAGAGTGCCGTGAAAAAGTAAGACTTGTTTTGAGACGAATGGGCCATAAAGATGTGTCTATGGAATATTTTGTTGAAGAAGTACCCTGCATACAGGAGCAAAACCAGAAGCCTGAGGAAAACAAGATTAAAAAAGCCCATATAGGCTTCTTCCGAAACCGAGTTGTGCCAGGTTATCAGAGTTATTCCGCCATTAAAAACGAGATTGCAGCTACGCTCGCGTCTGTCTGGAAACTCGCAAGATTTGACCGAAGGGGTTTTGAAAGCAGGACTGCTAGAAAAAGGATTCCCAGAAAAGCATAAATTGCAGAAATAATTTCTTCATCTTTTGACTCCAGGGGTCCGAATGTGCATATGAATAGTGCAAGGAGTACAGTTTGCAGTCCCATGAACTTAAAAATTGGTGCGGAGTGTTTTATTTTTGCTGACAGCTCATGCAAAGTTCCTGTAAAATAGATTGCAATTACAGGATATCCGGCAGAAAGTTTACCTTTAAAAGACAAATTCTTTATAGCTTGAATTAAAAATAATTTATAATGTCCCAGATCGTCCGAAAACCCAGATTTTTCTCAGTTGAGCCTTTGCCAATATCTCAATTAATGCTTTACTCTTCAATTAAAAGCATTAAATTCTCTTTTTTAAGAAAAAATTACTTTTAGTTGCTCAGATATTCAACCTTCTAAAAGCTCCTGGTGCTCTTATCAGGTTGTGTCTTCCAACTTTAAAAGCCGTAAGTGCCGTAAGTAATGAAGCAATATTGCTTATTGACACATACACTTTGGCCCATACCTTTCCTCTTGTCGGTGTTTTTGATCTCTTGTATCCAACAACATCGTTTGAATTTTTTCTTTCAACAGTTGTTCTAATATTGTACAATTTTCCAAGCAATTTATGGTAAATTCTTGGGATGTATTGAGCTCTAAAGTGAGTTCCCTTTTCCGTTTTCAAGATATTTCCAGCACTATTTGTTCTTGCTGCTATGATTGGAATAACCCCTTTTTCAACTACAGTTTCATTAGAAGAATGACTATCAGGTCCTGCGTCTGCTATCACAAAAAACGGTTTTACTGTTGTTGATTCCATACACTGGTTTATTGTATCCTGAAATATAGTGTTGTCATTTTTGCTAGCATTTACTGCATCCCAATAAACAGGTAAACCCCACCAGCTATCAACAATACATGTATCAGTGTATCCTGTTCCTGATAATACACTATATTTGCCTGTTTTCTTGACATAATGTCCAGCATCTGGATCTGAAAGCAGTCCAGTTTCTTTATTTTTCAAACCACTGCAATTACACTCAAAAAATCTTCTATCCCAAATCCAGATTTTATCACCAATAAGGTTAAAATTTCTACATTCTTGTATCAGTAGTCTTGCATATTTGTCCAGATAAGGATAAATCATTTTTAAATTTCGTCGATAAGATGAAAGAGTAATTTTTCCCTTGCTTCTGATTCTTAACTCCTGTCTTAAAGCTTGATTTTGGTTGTAATCTCTAATAAATGATTCAAGGTTGGAGTACCCAAGTTTGCATCTTGATACTTCTAACTTGAAAATGTTATTAAAAGCCAATTCTTCAAGTTGAGGCGTATATTCCATTGAAACTTGAAGGTCATTGAAATAAGAATCAAGCGAAGGGTTTAGTGCAAAAATATTACCTAAATACCCCTTAAATGTTTTAATATGTTGAAAAGCAAGTATTTGATCCAGGGGGAGAACAGTTTCCATGTAGTCCTTACTCTTAACAATCAAAGGTTTAACTCTGTAAGGGATATTAATTTTCCTTTTAAGGATATCTATTGTGCCTTCAAAAAAGTCAGAAAGTAATGTTTGAAGTACTAAAGTTATACAACGTCTATTGCTTTTTGCGTTTTTCTTGTTCTTTTTATTAGTGTCCTGGAATATTATTTTAAAATTAGGACTTTTGGAAAGAATATAATCGTGGAAGATGGCTAAAGATATTGGTTTCTCAAAAAGATTACTTATGAAATCTATAAGCAGTGACTGGTTGGGGTGAAGAGCATAAACTCTTATATTTTCCTTTTTGTCTTTAACTTTTTTTCCAAATAGATTTTCATATTTTTTTCGACCTTCAATGCTCTTCAGACTTACAACTATTGTTTTTGCAATTCCTAAAAAATCACTCAGTTGTAGCAATAAATATTTATATCCCTTATCAATAATTTTTATCATGGATTATGCCTTTTTATGGTTTGTTTTTAGATTGCAAACTTAAAATAGCCTTAATCAGGTATAATCCTTACGATATATTTTAAAAATCTATTTAAAAGACAAGCAATTAATTTTTTTGCAAAATAACCTTTTTTGATTAGTATTTGGAAAAAATAAGTAATTTAACGAAAAATGGCAAAACCTCAGTTCTATTTTTTCTTGTAATGCTTATTGTCTTTTTCATTTTTCCAGCCCCTGCCTCCGGACTTACCGAAGTGGAGGTAAACCCTGTTAACACACCTCAGGGTGCAGTCGTGCTGATTGTAGACGGTCTGAGTGCGCCTTTTATTTATCCTGAACTTACACCTCATGCACTCGACGGTGCAACCCTTGAAAAAGCCGAACTTGAGAATCTACCGAAAATAGGTAAAGAGAGCGCAAGGGTTCTGGAATTCCGAGCACCTCAGACCTTTACCGAAGGAGGGCATTCAGTCCTTGTCACGGGAAATCCGGGTGCAGACAGTGAACTTGTAAGCTTTAAGGATGCCACCGTTTTCGATATTCTACACAGGGAAGGCTATCTCTGTATTGCGGTTATGGAAAGAGGGGATTCCTGGTCAATCCGTGCCGAGCAGGATGTCATTCTCAGGGATGAAAATAACTCAATAAATAAAATAAAAATTGTTCTTGAGCAACCCGAACCTTCCTCTGACAGTTCGGAGGTACCTGAAGGGCTTATACAGGTTATGGAAGAAGCTGCTGACAAAGCTCCCGGATATGTCACATCAAAAGAGACCCGGGAAAAGTATAGTGGGTATGACCGATGGGGAGTCGAGACTGCATGCAATATTGTTGAGTATATGGCCAGAAACAGGCCGGAACAAAAATACCTGCTCACTATTAATGTAGGTGCTGTAGATTCAAGTGGACACCACCGTGATAATTATGGGTATGTAGACTGCATTGAATGTCTTGATACCGATATCTCCCCACTTTATGAGCTATGCAAAAAAAATGACCTTGCCTTTGTACTGACAGCAGACCATGGAATGGGGTTTTCCAAAGATGATTCCAAAGGTGGGCACCAGTCCGAAAAATTTACGGATACAGATGAAGCACAACTCGTTCCCCTTATAGTGCATGCCCAGGACGTTGAAAGCGGAATTCTCAGGGGAAAGCACGGCCAGGAAGACTTTGCTTCAACGTTGCTTGGAGTTCTTGATATTCCAGACAGGCCAAGGTTTGCAGAAGGAAAACAGATCCTCCTGACAGACCACGTAAACCTGAAGGTGGAACTTCCGGAAAAGGGCTCTGTAGAACTCAGGAAGAATGGGAATGGGAAAGACGGAGACATGAAGGAAGGAAACGTAAAGGATGGAAGTATTGTAGCTTCCCTGCAACATGATGACGAGTTCCTCTTCCTTGGGCTTGAGCCGGAAAGCACCTATACGGTCAGTGCTACTCTTGATTCCGGAAACAGCCTTGAAAAACAGGAAAAAGATCTCACTCTTGAAACCGACTCGGTACTGGAATTCACTGAAAAAGGGCAGAAAATCGAAGAAAGTAGTGAGGAAAGTTCAGAATCAGATTCAGGTTCTGGAAAAAATTATACTGCTGGTTTCTCGAAAAAGGAATCTGGAAAATCTAATTCGAGCTTAACGCACCTGATAGGATACCTTTTGATAGGATTGGTCAATCTTGTAGGAATTGTGATTATTGCAAAGATCCTGAAAAAAAGCTGAAGAGGCATTTACCATGCTTTTTCCTGCTTTTTCGCTCAAGCCTTTTTTCAAAAAGGTTGAAAAAAAGCTGAATAGACATTGACCGCGCCTGTTTCCTACTTTTTCGCTCAAGCCTTTTTTCAAAAGGCTTGGTAAACATTTCCAAGGGCTTCCCTGAAAGTGACATCAACATCTTCCACATGGGCAAACATGGGGCCTTTCCTGAGTTCATTTATATAAAGTTCCACAGCTTCAGGTCTGCCTTCAGCAATGACAAAAACCCTGCCGTCTCTTAAATTTTTGGGGTTAGATTCTACGCCCAGACGCTGGGCTGCGTTTCTTGCAAATCTTCGAAAACCCACGCCCTGTACCCTTCCGGATACAAGGATTTCCGCCCGTACAGTTTCTCCAGAGGTCACAAATGGCTATTTTGAGTAACCCTGATTTATAGTTATGGTTATTTCTGATGGGGAAATTTGAGAGATAGTGGGTTTTGGGATATAAAAGAGAGACGAAATATAAGGGAAAAAGTACATTCAATTTTTCGTCTGAATCACCATGTTCAGAGTATAACATATAGGACTAAATATTATCTAAAAGTAAACAAGCCAACATGCAAGGGTTGCTCAACACGGTCAAAGACGGCAGACTTAAGATCCGTTTATGAAGGTATTCGTGGATTCAAACCCCACCCTTCGCATCTGATTTTAGGGTAATAAGTAACGTGAAAAAACGCAAAGCATTTGTAAAAGTAATTAACAACTGTGTCTTTCATCCGTTTAGATTGTGATTGCATATGTAGAAGTTACAGTGGGTTACAATACTTTTCGGATAGATTCTTGTTTGATTTTGTTTCCAGGATTATCATTGCTACGATTGGGAAACATACTTACAAAGTCATTATATGATAGGCTTTCTAATTACTGTGACCTGCCACTAAGCTAAAGACTTAGCGGCTTCCTCATTCATAGATGACCATCGGCATCTCCAAAGGCTTTAATTCCGGCTGAACCATCCGTACTGAGTCTCGCTCTTTCGCTCGTTTCGGCTTTACGTAGTTACAAGCTAGAGTCGAAGGTTTTTCTACGACCTACTGAGCCTGATGGTAGACTCTTGGAAAAAGGTTGCTTGGTTTTCGCATACCTTAATTTAATATTAAATTATCCGATGGTCTATGAAGTTAAAAAATACTGAAAAGAATAGGGGAGAAGTTGATGCTTATATTCCCTGAGATAAAGAAACAGGGGTTTTACGCTTCTTCATATAAAAGTTCTCTATCAAATGTTATTTATCACCCTCAAAACGCTGGAGAATTGAATCAACAGGTTCTATTTCAAACCTCTCTGCACCAACAAGACATGATCCTTCAAAATCACATGTCCAGATAGGGTATTCTGAATATTTATCCACGACATCTTTAAAAAACTCTCTAACCGGAAGTGCACGAAGGTTGACATATTTATCCAGTTTTAGATCCAGAGTACCGTAAAGCACTTCAGTTAATTCATTTAGTAATTTTAATAACACTAAGGTTCGTTGGAATTCTGGATTCCACAAACCAATTCTTTCTACAATCTCTTTGACCTTTATATATTGCTCATACTCCCACATTTCAAGTATATCATTGTTGAAATGTTTGGATACTATTTCATAAACTCCTGGAATTTTAACTATTGATTGAGTAATTTCTTCGTTAAGAAGTATATCACTACCGAAGTGTTTAGATACTATTTCATAAACTCCTGGAATATTGACTATTGATTCAAGATTTTCCTCCTTAATACGTGCATAAAGAATTCTGTCAAAGTCGTCTTTTGTCATATTATTGTAGTTCATGTATGTTCCCATTGCTTAGCTCGTTGACTACAAGATTCAATCCTAGTTTTCGTGGACCTTGCTCGCAGATACGTAAACTATATATGTAAAATTATTTTTAAATTTCGCTTTTATGAACAATTTAAATAAAAATCAAAGACTAAAAAGGAAGAAATCTCTAATTCTAGCAAATCAAATCACATAAAATCGTGTCCCTTGAAATCAAGCTTTGTAAAAAACCTATAATAGGAGGAATTTCAAATATCGTGACATAAGAAATGCGAATGGAAGTTTTGAGAGCCAAATATTTTTTTAATATATATTAAAAAAATATTTATGAAGCCAGTGTTTATGAACATTTTTTCTTAAAAAATACAACTTTTTCATTTAGTAATAGATACATATTTCTTTAATGAGTTTGTCAAGAAGTTGTTTCAGATATCAACAGATTAATAAAGTGGGATAGCTTCAATTGAATTTATCGATACCGGACAGTTGGTCTGAGATAAGCATTGCTCAGGTGCTATCCTCAAGTTTCTTCCGGTTATAGAGGAAATGAGTTATAATGTCAAGCAAGACAACATTTGAAATAGAGGACAAGTGCCTCCCGCCTTTCTTCGTGAAGCAGAAAATCTCCATTGAAAAAGGAGATGGAGTTTATGTATGGGATGAAGAAGGGAATATGTATATTGATTTCACAGCAGGTTGGGGTGTAACATGTATTGGTCATGCAAACCCGGTCATCACTGAGGCCCTGATTAATCAGGGAAGAAAGATAATTCAAAACCCCAATTCGGGACTTACATATTCTCCGGCACGTGCACGTCTACTTTCCTTACTCGCAAAAATTCTGCCTCCCAATCTTACAAGAGTATTCTTCACAAATAGTGGAGCCGAAGCAAATGACGCTGCCATTAAACTTGCTCGAAAGGTAACAGGCAGACCTGATATCATTTCTACAGATCAAAGTTTTCACGGACGTACTATTAGTACAACGTCGGCTACAGGTCAGGCCAAGCATAGGGATAGGTATAGTCCTCTGATGCCTAATTATCGGTTCGTTCCCTATGATGACCTGGAGGCTCTGAAACGTTCTCTGGACGAGAATGTTGCTGCAGTAATTCTTGAACCTATTCAGGGAGAAGGTGGAGTTCACATACCTTCTGAAGGATACCTGAAAGAGGTAAGCAACCTGTGTAATCAGAATGGCAGCCTGTTGATCGTGGATGAGATCCAGACCGGATTTTTCAGAACAGGGTCAGCTTTTGTTACAAGTTATTGTGGTGCGAAAGCAGACTTTATGACAATGGCAAAAGGAATTGCAGGTGGTTTCCCATTTGGTGCTTTTGCTTTGTCTGAGAACGTCGCAAAGAAACTCGAAATAGGCGACCACGGAGGTACATACTGTGGCAACCCTCTTGGTTGTGCCGTTTCCTATGCAGTGATAAAATATCTGATAGATAACAACATTTCCCAAAATGTGAAAGAAATGGGCTCTTTTGCCCTGGAAAAAATGAGTTTATGGCCAAAAATTTATGGGAATGTAATTGCCGACATACGGGGAAAAGGACTTCTTATTATGGTCGAATTCCAGAGCGAAGACATCGCTACAAATGTCAAAAATGAGTGTTTGTCAAGAGGTTTATTTGTCACTCAAACTCAGGGTAATGGAATCAGGATATTTCCCGCACTAAACATCAAGAAGGAAGAGTTAGAGAAAGGTCTTTTAATTATCGAGGACGTGATTAAGAAAATTAACCTTACCTTCTAAATGTCTCATTATAGCTGTCTGAGCTAGTGCATTGATTCCAAAGTATGCCCTAAATGAATTTTTTGAAAACCACGAAAAGCACGGAAGACACGGAAATACGTAGTAAAGGCATGTTTCTTCCGTGCTTTCCGTGCTTTCCGTGCTTTCCGTGCTTTCCGTGCTTTCCGTGCTTTCCGTGCTTTCTGTGTTTTCCGTGCTTTCTGTGTTTTCCGTGTTTTCTGTGGTTGTAATATTCCAGATCGAATCACTCTGCGAATGCTGCGTTTTCCGTGTTACAGAAATACAAACTGATTCTTTTTATAAATTTATAAATATATATAATATGAAATCATTCGTGGGCGTGCGAACGATTTATATAGTCTAAATGCAACTTATCTAAAGATATTATGGCAAAACCTGAGAGTAAAACTGAATTTTTTTATAATGACAACGGGATGGTAGCAATAGGCAGTCCTGTTAAACTCCAGATCCTTAATTTGCTCAGGGAAGAACCCAGGTCGTTTGACGAAATCGTAAAATTTACAGCAAAAGCCAAATCAACTATTTCCGTACACCTCAACAATCTAAGGTCATGCGAGCTTGTGGAAGAAAACTTTGACCCAGGAGATCGCCGCCGAAAGATTTATTCTCTCACTTCCCGCTACATGGGCTGTTCTCAGGAGCCTTTCATAGAGCATTACAGAAGTCTACTGGAAAAGGTTCCCTCATGCGGAAACGATAGGTTCTGTTTTACAGAAATCCTTCTCCATGCGCTTTACTTTGGCTTTGAAGCATATGGGATTGATAATACCCCTGTTGTAAAAATGATAGGAACCGATCTCGGAAAATCTATTTCCCCCATTTTTGAATCAGAAACCCCTGAAGAACTCCTGAGGGAAATCGGGGATTTTCTGGAATTTCAGGGGAAGTGCAGGGTTACCGTACTTGTGGACCTCCCTGCTCTTCAGATTGAAGACAATTTCAAAGCCAGATCAATACCCGTAATCGGAAAACCCTTTTGCACCTTAACAGAAGGCATTATTGAGGGAATTCTTAAAGGAAAGCTCGAAAAGGAGTACAGAGTTACCGAGACCGAATGTTACGGATCAGGGCATGAACACTGCCTTTTTAAGATAACAATATAAATTCCTTTACCGCACTAACAATGTTACATATGAATTATTATTAATAACTTCGGGTCTTAAGCCACAATCTATTCTTAAAATCAACTGGCTTATAAAATTTTTCCCGGACCAGCTCTTTTTTCGGGCTTCTGCCTATTTTCCCGGTCATATTTTCTCTGTCAGGGTGCAGTTGTCAGCGATCGTCACCGATTGCGACTCCCATCTCGGATTTCAGACGAGGTCCTATTGCTGCAACTATACCAGGCCCGTCGGTTTTTTCTCGGCACACAATTGCATGTTCCAGCAGCCCAAGGCGCTCGATTTCATAAATGTCCCTTCCATGACCTGTTTTTTTAATTGCGCTTTTGATTTCCGAGCGGGTTGCCCCGTTAACAGTTACCCGATCAGTGGCTGCCTTTTTCCAGCTCCACCAGATATCAAGCTGCTTTTTGGTGAAGCGAGCTTTTAAATTCTTATTAGCCTCAATAACCTCAACCTCAACCGGCAAATGGGGGATGAGACCGAATCTCGATGCAAGCTGTTTTGGCTTTCCGCTGCCCAGAGCTTTCAGTTCTTCGGTTTCAACTTTTACAGGCACCCCGATATTGACCAGAAAAGCGTCCTCTCCGAAAGCCTGGAGAAAACCCATATACACCTTTCCGGGTTCAGCTTTTTTTGCAGGCGTCCCGTATCTGGAGGTCAGCAGACTCGCAGACACTTCCTCATCCTCGCCTTCAAGAGTGAACTCGGCCCAGTTTTCAGGGGTAATAGAAATCTCAAATTTTACTTCAAGGTCTTTCAATTCATTCTCAACCAGAGTTTTCAAAAGTCCAGCCATTCTTTCCCGGTTCTTTCCGTAAATATGCTGGAGGGTTACAACTTTTATCATATTTTTCCTACCAATTCTCTCTTCTGCTTTGTTTTTACCGGGAACTGAATTATTCCTCAGCTCCTGAGGTAAGCTTCCAGAAGCTTTTCACTTTCTTCCAGAGCTGAGATTACAGTCTCATTAATGGGGCTTTCTGCCCTTTCAATCTGGTTCTGGAGTTTTTTAATATCCCGACTATAAGGGCCAAGTTTCCGAGAAATCGTATCCTTACTATCTCTCTGCTCTATTGCGTCCCTATGTATACTTTCGATTTTGTTCCTGAGTTTTTGAATTTTCTCAAAAATTTCGGCACTCAGAGGGTCAAGCTCTTCTGCCTGTTCGGGTTCTTTCTCGCCTTCCTTTTCTGCAGCTTCTTCCCTTTCAGGACCCGTATCCTGGGACTCCTCTTTCTTATCCTTCAAAGGCTCCTCTTCAATTAAATCCCTGAACTCTTTAAGAGCAGCTTCGACCTCTCTTCCGTATTCTGTAAGTTCGACAAACTTTATCCGCCCTTCGGATGTGAATCTTATAAGTCCGCACTGTTCCATTTTCGCGAGGATCCTTGTTGTATGAGCAAAGGTGGAGTCTATCTCTTTAGAAATAACAGACGCATAGGTCTTCCCCATTGAGCCTATAAACAATAGCGCACGAGTGGGTTTTTCCTGCAAAAACAACTTTTCTGGATTTTCGTCGGACATAATATCACATTGGAATTTCTCTAGCGGGTTACTTCTAGATCTGAGTCAAAGCACTTTAAGTATTCTTCACTGGTTTATATAATACTTGGATTCTTCAATGGCTTATAATACTGGGATTCTTCAATGGCTTATAATACTGGGATTCTTCAGTGGTTTATATAATACTGGGACAGTTCCTAACCTCTACTTTTACTTTTGCATTTTTATCTGAGGAACTCACTCTGAAAGCGCCCTGATTATTTCCTTAATTTCTGTAATAGGCGCATCGGTTCGGAATGAAGTACCGCTGAAATGAGTCCTTGATGCTTCAAATCCGTGGGCTTTAAGGGCTTCTATCAGGATTTCTATTCCGGTTGCAGAAGCTCCAAGTTCTTTACAGATCACGTGCTGGTCATAGAACATCGGTATATCGAGTTCGTCCCTGCAGAAAGTAACTATTTTTTTTGCTTTATCCTTTGTGTTTAGAGGATGCACTTCAAGTTCGGAAATAACCTCATCGCAGAATGCCTGTTCCCTGAATGGCCCAAGCCATAGAGGACCTGCAATTTGTGTGGAAGCCCCACAAACAGGGCATTCTTTTTCTATATGTACTGCAAGTCCGTATACAGGCCCTCGAAATTCGCATTTCGGACAATGAATACTAAAGCCCATTGACTTTAAAGTTTGGTCAGTCTGTTTTGTTCCAGGAAGAACCTCGAGGTATGTGCGAACATAATGGCGCGTCACATGGGAAAGCAGAGGTGACATCCCTTTTTCATGCTTTGCAAGCTCTCTGGCACACGCTCCCAGGAGAACTCGAAGCCCCATTTCACTATGATATTCCGTGTTAAGGGGTACGGCCGCATATTTCCGTATCCCAGCTTTCAGGTGGGCCCCGCATAAGGGAGCCGTATCTGTTGCTGTAACCGATAGCATACTCCTGACTGAGGCCGATGCTGCGTCCAGGAAGGGCGCGGGAGTGCCAAAAGGGTCGAGGTCCACGATATGGTATTTTTGCTCGTGAAGTAGCACATTTGCACTCTTGCGGGTAGCCAGGGTCTTTTCCTCAAGCCCGTTAATTTTGATATTTTCCTTTATAAGTTCAAGCGCTTCAGGACTCCAGTCATTCATGGTCGCATGAATCCCTACTTCGCCTGCAATCCGAAGTCCCCTAATCCCTGACGCTGAAAAAGCGTCCACATAACGGACTTCTTCCCTGAGAAGTTCTTTTCTCGAAAGAAGCCTTTCCACAAATGCAGCCGTAGCTGCAACATTAATATCGCGGTTAAGTTCCATCTCCGGATTATAAAAAACCGGAGCTGCCGAGGGAGGGAAGGTTGCATCCGGAGGCGGTACCGGAACTGAAACCTTTGTTGTGCCTTCGACTATAGTTTTATATGTCATTTGAAACTGCTATACTTTGGGATCTTATTTTACAGTGATGGTCGTCTGCATTTTCGGATATCCTTTTACACTGAAATTGTAGCTTCCTGACTCATTGAACGTATACTCTAAAGTATTTCCATATGCAAGCCTTTGGTCCTCGAAAAGGTGCTCCTTGCTGGTTATGGTAAGCACACTGGACTCCTGGTAATTCCTCCAAACAACTGTATCTCCGATATTAATTTTCAGGCTTGAAGGGATCATAAGATAATTCTTAAGCCTTACAAGGTATGACGTCGGTATGGTTTCAACAGGCTGGTTTGCTCCAGCTTGTCCCCTTTCCCCGGTCCAGGCTTCTGTTTGCTCCATCTCAGGCTCATTAGTCATTCCAGAAATTTCCGCTTCTTCTGGTGCGTTTAAATCTACCTGAGTTCCCGTTTCTTCCGGTGTTTCCGTTTTTTCCGGTGTCCACATTTCCCCTTCAGTTTCCGTTTTTTCCGGCGTCCACGTTTCTTCCTGCATTCCTACAGGCGTTCTCACTTCTCTTTGTCTTTGCGAACCTCCTGAACTGCCGCTTGCCTCTCGGTCTTTTTTCCCATTATCCTTTTCGTCTTCCGAGCTCAGGCAGCCTGATATTATTACTGATAGGGCTATCAGGAGTAAAATTATTTTTTTTGTTTCCAATCCCCTTCCCCTTATTGCTAATCTACCTTTTGTATTCCCAATTTAATATAAGCCATTTATAAATAATAATGCTTTCTTAGAACAGTCCTTTAAGCCGGAGTTATTTTTGAAGCAAAGCCATGAATTTCGGATAATAAGCACTGATCCAGACCATATAATAAGAAACTAATATGAGTGTTACTTCGTATATTATTTGTGGATGTAGCTCTGAAGGCCTCAGAAAGCCTTCGAAAAGACCATGTATACTTAAGAAAAAGCAAATTAAGATGTATTTATCCAGAAAAGCCCTGATTTAAAAATTTGAAAAATAGATTGCCAGGAAATTTTATTGGCCGAAATTTTATTGGCCTTTCCTGCAAATAGTTAGAACATTCATCAAGCTTGATATTCCCTGAACTTTCGACTCCTCAATTTTTAGAAACTATTTATCAGGGTTCATCAACACTAACGGTGACATTCATTCTGGACTGGCCGACAACACTGAAGTTGTAGTCCCCTGTCTCGTTGAAGGTATATGTAAAAGCACGTTTGTAAGCGAGTCTTGTATTATTAAAAAGCTTTTCTTCGCTCACGAGGGTAAGGATCCTTTTTGGGCTGTCTTCCATATTTACCCAAGAAACTGATTCTCCCTTCTTTATTTCAAGACTTGAAGAACTTATTCTGTTATTGATCAGTCTTAACAGATATGGGGTGTCCTTAATTTCAGAAGTTGAGACATTAAGTCTTCCATTGTCTTCCGAAGTTACACTTTGTTCCGAGGTTACATTTTCTTTTGAGGTTACATTTTCTTTCGAGGTTACATTTTCCTCCGGAGTTACATTTTCTTCCGAGGTTTCGGTTTCTATGGCAGTTGTATTTTCTTCCGGTGTATCTACAACAGTTGTATTTTCCACAGGAGTTACAGTTTCTTCAGGGGTTGCATTTTTCTCTGTTGAGGGCTGTTCATTCCCTGTGCATCCTGAAAATAAAACGGCGCCGAATATAAGAAGCAGCACAATTATTTTTGTTTTCATCTTATTCCTCACATCTTGCGATTGTGAAATTTAGGAAATCAACAGATCAAATCAAAATCTATGTAATTTTAAGCTAATATTCAATTTGAAGCTTAACCATTTAGATTTTATTGACCCTTATTAACCTCTGTTGGTTTTTGTTTAATCTTAATTAACTTTTACTGATCTTTTGAGGACTCAGTATTTCTTATTATTACAGTCTTTTCTTTAAGGGAATTTCAAATCTTATTATTCTTTTTTAAGATAGTCCGTACTTATAAATGTATTTTCTACTTTCATTTACCACTTTTTGAAGTACTTTTACTTTTTGATGAATTTTTAAAGCTCATTTGTATTTTTAAAGCTCATTTGTATATTTTTGAAATATCCCACAGTTTTCGACCTTTTGCCTTCATTGAAAACTTCCAGCAACCATTTCCCTGAGCTTCAGTTGAGATAATAACTGCAAATTTTAAAATAATTCTCCAAAAACGATAACAAGAAAAATGTTATTTTTTTGAAGACATATGAAGAAAGTGAGATTTAATAAATGGGGGAGAAAATAACGTCTACAAAAGAAGAGATAAACAGCCAAATTATGGAACTCTGGGATGAAATCTTTGAACTTGAAGATAAACTTGGTGAAGAGCTGGATATTAAGTATGCAGAATGACGTAAAGTAGAACCATTATTGGATAAAAGTGTAGATGTAGATGCAGTTGTAATGCATATAGAGTCTACGAAGGGAATTAGTGAAGAAAGCATGCTTATTTACAAAGAGGTCAAAATAATCAAAGATAAGTGCAAACAGGAAATGGATAAGAAACACGCGAAAATAGACACATTGAACAAAGAAAAGAAAATGGTAGAAAACGTCGCTCGTTTACTTTTTAGGAGAGACGCCAGAAATCAGGGTGCTTAATTCCCTGATAGAAAATGAAGATGTCTTGGTACTTAATAACGGATGGGATTTGAGCCATACCTGGTACCCTGTCGTTTTTCTTCATCTTCTACTTTTATTTTATGCGATACAGTTGAACCAGCTGGTTTTTCTTCTTCTTCTTTTGTTTTATGCCAACCACACAAAGAATAACGTTCTTTGCAATGCATGATGTATTTTAAAACACAGGCGAATCCTATTATTGCTAAGATACAACCCACTATTTTCATTAACTTATGCACAAATTCACCCCAAGTTATTATTGTACTTTATCGTTTATGAAGATATTCAAACAGGCAGGTTTGTCATAGGGCTCATTGTAGAGAAAATAGAATTTGTAATTACTCCAATATTTAGCCTTCGGTTCCTTGATTTTTAAAAGTAATCTCATATTTAGCAGTTGGTTCTTTGATTTTTGAAAGTAATCTCATATTTAGCAGTTGGTTCTTTGATTTTTGAAAGTAATCTCATATTTAGCAGTTGGTCCCTTGATTTTTGAAAGTAATCTCATATTTAGCAGTTGGATCCTGGACTTTTTCAATATTATTTGAATAATCACTTACTTGGACAGTCACAGGCAGCAGTCAAAAAGAAGGTAAATTGGATTACTTTCTCTATTAAAATTTAAGTATTTTTATGTGGAGCAGAATAAAATGGAAAGTTTTATAGATTCTTTGAACAACTAAATTATTCAATCTATATTTTTTGAAAAATACTGTAAAGGACGAGAATATAATGACAACAAAAAAATCATGCCTGATTGTTTTAGCTTCAACCACCCTTCTTTTGTTATTTATTGTTTTTTCATCCACTGCGTCAGTAGCCACTGCACAAAGTTCTTCTTCCACGACATATGCATAGATACCTAATTCGGTTCCGTTGCAAAAAATCTAGCTTTGTTACAAAACCAGTAAAACGTTTCACAATTAAGAAAGTTAATTAATTTAATTACGGGAAAATGACACACAGAGGCAAAAATGATAGTGTCAAACTGAGGAAATATTATTTTTGCAACAGAACCTGACCGTCGGACCATTTGACTTCATAGCTGGTATGTGTATGTTTTTGTACTTCGTTATGATGCCATCATTCTGATTATATAAATTATTTACGACAGATTGGAAACAGGAGTTAAAATGAAACTGCCACTAAAAATAACAGGTGTCTTCTTAATCTTCGCTCTGCTGACATCGTGTGTAGCAGCAACTGAAAACAAAGATCTCCCGACAAAAGAAGAAATAACTGATTTTATTGCTGATATACCAGTATCTAATAACTATATTATCACAGTATTTGATACCGTGAAAGATAAACAGCCGGCATGGAACTGTGATACATGGGAAGATAAAAATGGTAATCAGATGCTCAGTTTGTATTATGTAGATCCAGACTCAGCAAAAGGATACGGTAGCATATACTTCAATGAGTTAGGGGAAGAGGTCTCCAAGTGTGGAGTTGAAGCCAAGCTGGTAAATCATTACGAAGGAAAGGCTGTTTCTGAAGAAAGCAAAGAGGATGTAAAAGGAACTGAGGAAGAAGAGGAAAACGATTCGACAAAAGAACCTGAAAACATACAAACAGGTGCGGTAAACAATTATGATACAACTATTGTAAACAATTATGATAATTCACAAACTAACACGCAAACAACTACTGTAAACAATTATTATAGTAAAGAACCTGAAAAAACACAAGAAGAATCTGAAAAAACACAAGAAGAACCTGAAAAAACATCATCCGACCACTCGGAAAAATCTTCTGCAAGTGTGGACCTTCATGGCGAAAAAACGTCAGTTCTTAAGGGAGAAGACATCCTGCTCAAGCTTTCAGCCGTGGATTTTATCACAAAGCCTACCATGCATGTCCAGGCAATTATTATCCCTCCGTCTGGGATGAGTGTTTCTTCTTCAGAGTTTGTTGAGTCCGGTGCAGGACAGTACACAACTACATATGACATTGAACCCGGCAAGGGAAGGGATATTGAAGTGAGAATTGCAGCCAACCAGGTTGGAGATTTTACTGTCACAGGCAAGGTAGTTTATTATTTTGGAAGTAACAAAGAGGATGGAGAATATTACACGCTCGATCTTCCTATTCATGTAGAAGATCCAGACCCTGAACCATCCGCGTCTGAGGATAAGTCCGTTACTATTCCTGTTCCTGATATACCTGGACTTGGAGCGGCAAGCCTCGTAATGATATTGATAATGGTATTTCTTTTAAGAAGAAATTAAATAAAAACAATCTATAGGAGTGCACGTGAGTTATTAATCAGTTATAAAAAACTCCTGCATTTCCTTATCAGTTCTGAAAAACTCCTGCATTTCCTTCTCAATTCTGAAAAACTCCTGCATTTGGAAAAGCCCCATTTCGCTTCTTTGAAGGTCTGGCAGGCTTACGAGCAACTGGAAAAGGTGAACGGGAATTCCCCGAAAAACGAACTGACGGCCCTGGTTTCCCTGATCCGCAGAATAACTGAGTCGACCCTGTGCTGACGGCCTATGACCAGACAGTGAACCGGAACTTTCAGGACTGGGTATTCAAAAAGCAGGCAGGAACCCTGAAATTTAATGAAGACCAGATGAACTGGCTCCGCATGATTAAGGATTATGTTGCAACTAGCTTCCATCTAGAAATCGATGACCTTGATTACACTCCCTTTGATGCTCTTGGCGGGCGCAGCAGAATGTACCAGTTGTTCGGGGATGAGATGAATCTGGTTATCAGCGAATTAAATGAGGCTCTGGCGGCGTAAAACAAAAGTAAGTACCTTCTCAGGTTCTTTTCAAAAACCTGGAAATAGCTTATATGTTCTATTTTTGTACTCCTCATATTCTGAACCAAAAGCTTTTTGCAATGCCTCTTCTTCAACATGTATGCGGTACTGATATGCGATTAAGCTTAAGACAAATGCAACAAGCGCTCCAAACCAGGTTCCAATCGCTAGAGTAATCCCTATTAGGGATAGCATACCTCCAGTATAGGATGGGTGTCGAATATATCTGTACGGTCCATTTGTTACGAGCTTTGCTTTTTCACGAACCTGTACCTGACCAGTAAAATACTTTCCAAGAACCCAGATTGACCATTCGCGGAGTATAATACCGACCGCAATCAAAACAAGTCCTGCATATTGCAAACTTCCGCCGAATATTCCTATCCCAAAACCACGTAACGTAAAAGCAATAAAGAGTACTGACCAGGCCATCGCTATAATGATCCAACAAGAACCTTTATCCTTATTTGTTGTCTGCGAATTCTTCCTGCTAAAAAGAAAGTTTATAATTTCACTTAAAATCCACACACAAAAAAGAATCATGAAAGATGAAACTGCAAATTGAGAAGGAAACCAATCATCAGGAAAAACTGAGCGGTGTTGCAATTGAAAAATGGCAAATAATATCAAAACAATAGCCATCGACGTGATGGGGACATCCTCGAAAATATGACTACCCAGTGTTTTTTTCATAATAATTCTTCCTGAAGTATTAAAAAGATTAGTGAATTAAAAGGATTAGTGAATTATTTTGAAACTGAAACAATCAGATTAATTTTTGATTCAGAACTTACATTACAAATTTAATAAAATTTATTATGCATGAATAAAAAGATTTCGAGTAGAACGGGCGAAAAGTTAGGTAAAAAGTTTGAATATAGTATTGAATGAGGCTCTAGCGGCGTGATTATGGTAATTGTCCATTACAACGTCCTGGTTTAAGGAAAATGAACCCCTAAATTACTGAATCTTGCTATAGTTATATTTTGAGAATCATCCACTATAACATCCTGATTATTAAAACAAATAATACCAACATCCATATTTCCATAACGTTCAAATGAAGTCCGAACGATTGTAGCGTTAGACAACTTTATTTGTGGAATGCCAATATTCTCTTCATTCTCTCCTGAATAGAGTTCATGGGTTTTATTTCTGATAATTGCTATTTTCTCATCCCCATAAAAACCGGATGTGTTAATTAGCTCCTCTTCAGTATTATCAACAACTCTGAAACGTGTTTTTCCAGGAAGCGTCGTTATGTTTCTTTCAGGTATGACTTTTAATGCATAGGTAATTCTGGTAAAATTCATGTCATCGGGAGGGGAACTCAACACGCTTTCCGAATCTACCCTTTTGAAGTATTCAAATACACTTCTGTTTATCCAGCTGGAATATACGTATGGATACTCCATAATGTTTGGTTCAAAAGCTTCAAGATCACCATCATTATAAGGTGGTATGCCAAAAATTACCGAGTAATCGTAATGTTCTGCGATTCTCAGAGCTTTTATACTCTTTTCAAAAGATGCTGAGGAAACAGGAGTTTCATTATACGTCAGTAAAAACGATTCATTATACAACGAATTAACCTGAAAAACCACAGATCCGTTTATAGTTTGTCCCGGATAAAGTGTCGTATTTTCAATTTTATTTTCTTTTTTGAGGGTCGAAAGTACCTCCGATCTTGACCCAACATAAAAACCGTAAGGGTCAAAAGTTGTGGTATTAAATATATGCTCTCCATCACGTACATGAAGTTCATTTAATTTAAAATCGAGATCCTTTGAACCGTTATTCTTTATTGAAAGCCCATATACTGCGTAATATCTTTCATTGAGATTATATCCAAGTTTGCTTGCTTCGGGATCCACTCCGCCATAGTATTGTTCAACTTTGTATATGCAAAACCTGTCATCTTCCTCTTTTACTTTTAATTGAATGTGATTGGGGGTTATTAAAACCGTATTTTTATCGTCTGCAAACTTTAACTCTACAGAGTTTGTGGGAGTAGAAAAACGGATAGTATTATTGTCATTGGTTTTAGTGATCTGAGCATTACTTACCCAGTCTATTTCCAGCTCATTCTTGAGGTAATTACTGAGTTTTTGACTTTCGTTCCCGGGAACATTATCCCAACTAAAGAGGTATCTTAATATGTTTACGGAATTATCGTGCATATAAATACTTGAAAAGGATGTTACTTTGAGTTAAAGGATATTTTCGTCTTCGGATGACAGAGTTGTTGAGGACAGATTTTCTGGTGTATTATTTCCTGGCTCTTGATATGCTGACTCATTTGATTGAGTGGTATTATTATCTTCAACGCATCCACTAAAAATAAGAAAAGTTGTCAGAATAAAGATTAAAGTTCGCAATCTCAATCATCCCTAGAAAATTTTGAAGTTACCATTTTCGAGATATTTTTCTTCGTTTGTGACTCTAATACAGGCATATATGCCTTAATACAGTTTAAATTTTTAATTCAATCGCTGAAAGACACAAGTAGACAATTATTTAATCAAACGACATCTTAAAAGTACTTTAAAAATGATAATGAAAAGTGGGGTGAAAAGTTAGGTGAAAAGTTAGGTGAAAAGTTAGGAGAAAATAATCCGACTCATATCAAAGAATAAATATAGAGCCTGTCCCAAAAGTAATATTATATCGAAATTGAGCTTATCCCAAAACCAATTTTACCATCAAATTAGTAAAGTTTCAAAAATATATTCATGATTTTGCGTTCGATTCACGATCAAAACTCACTTTTGGTATTTTATCCTGAAAACATCTACCCTCTATCTATGGACGATCCAAAATCACCTAATTAAAATAAATGATTCAGCTCGTTGCTTATATATCCAGATAGGTCTATCTCTTGAACGGTGGTATATATAGATGAAAAAACTCAATCGGAATTGGGTTCCATCTTCTGGGAGAATCGGGATAAAGCTAGGCTAAAGAAGAACGAATTGCAAAGGAAGCTTATAGGACTCAAAAATGAGTATTCCAGAACAGAAGAGGAAATTAAAAAGTTAGAAAGCAATTTGGCATAGCCAGATAACTATATAACAACTTTTTGTTAGTGACTCATTTTTCGGGTAAGTGAGTCTTAATGGAGAGGGGATAGGCAGCCATGGTAAGAGTTACAGGCAATACTGAGGCCTTTTATTTTTTTGAACTGTTTAAGTTTATTGATGGTCAATCTTTATTTGATTGATGTTTTAAAACACCTGAATGCCAGCAGTTCCTTTAAAGTCCATATTGAGTCCACAATTCCTGCTTCTCTTGCAGGTGTATTTTTACATTCCACTCCTCTTTCATCCTTGTACCTTAATCCTTCATGACCTCTACAAAAGTTAAAATGCATGCAATATAACCTCATTTGATGCTCTAACCATTCTTTCGCTTTTGAAAACCCTATTGTTTTTCTTGAAACTCTGTTGTTATCCTGCCTAAAAGTCAGGTTTTGTCTTTCAAGTAAAGTTGTTGAGATTTCGCTTTGTTCAATGTCTTTTCCAAAGATCGTCTTCTTCTCTACTTTCTTAAGTACCCCATTTATTCTTTTTTTGACTACCTGTGCATAATTCAAATCATCAGGAGGAAAGATTTTTGGTTTCCTTGGTCTTCCTCTTTTCCCAGTTTTTGGAAACTCAATCAAAACTCCAAAATGTTTCAAAAGAGCTTCTCTATAAAAGTTCAATCCATCTGTGACAAAAAGAGGGATTTTATCAGAAAGATGTTTTTTAACTGACTCCACTAACTTATCCGCAACATACTGTTTTCTTGGTCCTATTACAAAGTCAAGTATTAGCCTACAACCTGGTACAAAAGCTACCCACATCCATGGTCCATCATCTCCATAATCTTTCATTCTAGGAACTATTTTTTTGGACTATTATCCATAGTTCGTCCATTTCTATCTTAAGAGGTAACTCCTCCCTAAGGAGCATCCGCTAAAAATAAGAAATAAAGCCTCCAAAATGCAGCTTTACTCATATTCAATGTTCATGCCCGTGTTCACAAGCCGAACGCTCGATCGGCTCTCTTTTGAACCTGATATAAATCTCATTGATAGAATCCAGGCAATTTGTGCAGACATTTACCTTTCTTTTTACAACGCCTTTTGAAAAATCGGGATCTGGATTTCCACAGGGCAAACCCTGCCTTTTTTACCGCACAGAACGCATTTGTTTCTCCTGCAGGAGATTTCGTCTTTATTAATGCTTAAATAGGTTTTCTGGGCGGAATCCAGGCAGGTATCACAGAGCCCTTTCCAGACATCCTCAGTATAGGTGAATTTGAGGAAGGGATGGAAAACCAAGACCAGAATAACTTTCGAGTCTTAAAATTCACGAGATAGGGAAAGAGGTTCTGTGTATCTTGCTTCCTGAATTTTTTAATAAGAAGGAATATATAGAACTTGCATATCTCTTTGGTTCGACAGCAGAGGGAACAGAAGGGCCTCTAAGCGATATTGATATAGGTGTTTATCTTTCCAGCAAACTTACAAAAGGAGAAAGAATAGAAAAGCGTCTGGAATTAATAGGAGAGCTTTCAACCCTCCTCAAGAACGATCATATAGACCTCCTGGTGATGAACGATACTTCCCCCGTTATTAATTTTGAAGTCATAAGACCCAATGTGCCGTTATTTGTGAGAAATGAAGACCTGAAACTAGACGTTGAACAATATGTCATGTCCAGATACCTGGATCGAAAGTACCATGATGATTTATTAAATAGTGAATTACTAAAACGAATCAGAGAGAAGAGGGGTATTCAGGATGTCAGCAGCAGATAAGTTATTTAGAAAGTTGAGCTTTATGCAGCGTTGCGTAAACTACCTTTAATCAATAGATCCCGAAAGCTCGGACCTTGAAAGTAACTATGAAAAGCGTTCTGCAGTAGACCTGAAAGACTTTGACACATTTGCTCACCGCAGAACATGCAGCGAAGCTTGCGGAGTAAAATGAGATATGAATAAGAAAATAAAAGAGGTAAAAATCTGCATTTTGTGGTTTTATTCAAAACTCAATGCTTATGAACGTGCCCGTACCCATGTTCACAAGCCGAATGCTCTATCTGCTCTCTTTTAAACTTGATCCCACATTCCGCAGTATTTTTTCGAAAATCAACAATTTTCCGGATAGCGTTTTTTATACAAGTTTGATTAATTTATACTGTTTGTAGAAAGTTGTGAAAATTGATTGATATCGCTTTCTGTTCTCTAAATTTACACTACATAGATGCTTTTGCCTACCGCGTAAAAGTACAATAAATCCACGTTTAATTAAAAACCGATAGCGGAAAAAATATGAATTTACGAAAATTTACTGCGGAAAGTGGGTGATATAAGTTTCATTGATAGATTCCAGGCAGTTTGTGCAGACATTTACTTCTTTTTAACGATTCCCTTTGAGAAACTGGGAAACTGCCCTATATTCATGCTTAAACCCAGGCAAGTTTCCCGGCAGCCGGAGTTATGAAATAAGATCTTTTTCTTTATTTTTCCTTTCCGGCACTGATTTATCTTTTTTCATTTTAGCTTATTAGGAGACCACAATATACCCATATCTCGATAATGTCTTCGTACCTGCCGCATTGCTTACTGTAAGTTTAACCTTATAAGTTCCTGCTTTAGTGTACTTGTGAACAGGATTCTGCTCAGTTGAGATCTTTCCGTCTCCAAAAACCCATTTCCACGAAGTAGGCGCGTTTTTACTCGTGTCTGTAAAAGTAACTGTTAGTGGAGCTTTTCCTGAGGTTGAAGATGCAGTGAAGTTAGCAACAGGTTTTACCACTTTTGGAACAACTATTTTGACAAACTTAGAGGCTGTAGCACCTGCTGCGTTAGTTACTGTCAATTTAACGGTATAGGTTCCACCTTTGGAATACTTATGCGTTGGATTCTGAGTTTTTACCCGTGCTGAGTTATCTCCGAAATTCCATGCCCACTTAGTTGGATTTCCTGTACTCTTATCAGTAAAGGCAACTGTTAGTGGAGCATATGCTGTGTTCGCGGAAAAATCAGCAGCCAGCTTTACGGAATCTTTCACAGTGATATAATCTGCAACAGAATCGGATCCAAATGCATTGCTTGCTGTAAGTGTAACCTTATAGGTGCCTCCTGCTTTGTAAGTATGTACTGGGTTATGATCGGTTGAAGTAGCTCCATCTCCAAAGTTCCATACCCAGTCGGTTGGACTGTTGGTACTCTTGTCTGTAAACTTGACATCAAGGGGAGCGATACCACTTGAGACATTACTATCAAAGTCTGCATCAGGAGTTTTTTGTGGTGCAACACCTACTGTGGCAGTCTTTGACTCATAAAGTCCACCACCATTAGCATTGCTTACTTTTAAGGTAACAGTATAGGTTCCGTCCTTTGTATACTGGTGTATTGGACTCTGCTTGGTTGAAGTTGTTCCATCTCCAAAGTCCCAATTCCATGCTGTTGCACCTTTAGATG